>ERZ1643246.878-NODE-878-length-35662-cov-7.623894_pt1 | contig 35662 bp, 33 predicted proteins | sample MGYA00579265_ERZ1643246 | MGnify/ENA primary metagenome ERZ1643246 (study PRJEB29033, sample SAMEA4952261) | chicken gut metagenome | biome: Broiler Chicken; feature: Gastrointestinal Tract; material: Caecum | place: Ireland | collected 2018 | study: Broiler...
ATCGCCGCAAACAAGTTGATGTACTGTTGAATGATATGGAAGAAAAGGAGCTTAACTGCAACAAAATATGCGAATACCTTAGATAAAAACAAACACGCCCCCTGCACCGGTTCACTATCGTTAACAGGGTGGCGTGTTCATCGTTAATGGGGTATCCGGTGCATTGTTACATTGTATCAATTTCAGAGTGGCAACGGAAGCCTACACCGGTTCAGGCGGTCTGTTTACCTGCCTGATTGTGGGACTGCTTGCAACGATGATTTATATTAAGCTCATGCAGAAGAAAGTGACCATCAAGCTTCCGGATTCGGTACCGCCGGCTGTCAGCAATGCGTTTGCGGCAATCATTCCAGGTATTGTCGCTATCTATGTATTCGGTATTGTGACACAGCTGAGTGTACAGTTTACAGGACTGTATCCGAATGACCTGATTGTAGAGTGGATTCAGAAACCGCTGCTTGGTCTCTCGCAGGGACTTGGAAGCGTCATTCTGATGATGTTCCTTATTCAGCTGTTCTGGTTCTTCGGACTGCACGGGGACAATATCCTGGCGCCTGTCACAGAGGGTGTCTATACCCCGGCTCTTCTTGAGAACCTGAGAATCTGGAATGAGACACATTCCACAGCAGACATGCCGTACATCTGGACACGGGGATCCATCAACGCATATGCCATGGCCGGAGGATCCGGTATGACGCTGGCGCTTCTGATTGCGATCTTCATCGTGTCAAAGAAGAAAGATTCCAGACAGATCGCCAAGCTGGCGTTCCCGATGGGAGTCTTCAATATCAATGAGCCGGTGATCTTTGGTATTCCGATCGTGCTCAACCCGGTATACCTGATTCCGTGGCTTGTTACGGCGCCGATCTGTTCTGTCATCGGATATCTGTTTACAGCAGCAGGAATTATCCCGCCTGTTTATATTCAGGTGCCATGGGTAATGCCGGTAGGACTGTATGCATTCTTCGGTACAGGAGGAAACGTGATGGCTGGAGTAGTATCCCTGCTCTGCCTGGCGGTTGCTGTAGTGATCTGGGTTCCGTTTGTCATGCTGGCAAACCGGATGGAGCCAAAACAGTAAAAGAGAGCGAATCTTTTCGGCAGGGGAGCCGTCCCCTGCCTTTATAGTAACAGAGTTTCAGGAGGTACATTTATATGGAAGGAATCGAAATGACCTGTTTTGAGATTATCTCAAATGTGGGAATGGCAAGAGGAAGCTATATCGAGGCCATTGATCTGGCAACAGAAGGAAAGATTGCGGAGGCCAAGGCAAAGATTCAGGAGGGAAATGAATTCTTTGTAAAAGGTCATGAGGCGCACGCGGATCTGATTCAGAAGGAAGCGGCAGGGGAGAAGACGGAGATCGTGCTTGTCCTTGTGCACGCGGAAGATCAGCTGATGAGTGCCGAAAACTTTAAGATTCTTGCGGACAAATTTGTTGCGCTGGGTGAAAAACTGAACGCAAACTAAAGCGGAGCGTACGGAAGATGGGTACAGACAGAAAGAAAAAGGAAAAAAAAGGTTCCTGGGCCGTATTTTTTATGGTGATCGGCATGATTTTCATTATGCTTTCGCCGCAGGTAGAACAGCCGATGTCCTTGATCATTACGGGACTGGCGATTATTCTGGTCAGTGTGATATACTGGAAAAAGGAACGGCGCAGGGACGACAGGTAGAGACAGAGGTTAGACAGGATGGAGATCAGAGAAAAGTTACAGGTGACGGCAGAAGAGTTTTTTTCACAGATGATGGTTTCAGTGCTCTATGATATCAAGAGCGCAACGGGAAAAGAAATGAAAAAGGAACAGCTTCACAAAGGTTATCATTATACGAAAAAAATGAAAAACAAAGTAGGGAGAGCGGGAGATGTGAAAGTAACCATCACGGAATATGATCCGCCGCACCGCTATACGGCGTCCTTTGACTCTGCGAGCGGAACCAACCGGATTTCATACCGGATTGAGGAGACAAGGGACGGAGAGATTGAAGTCTGCTATCTGGAAGATTATGAAGGAGAGACCAGGTCTCAGAATCTGAACTATCGGATTATCGGAGCGCTTTATATGAGAAGTGCAAAGAAAAGGACGAAGAGAATGTTCCATGCGATGGAGGACTATATCAGAAAGAACAGAGATCAGGCGTAAGCTGGAACAGGAGGAGAGAAGATGGCAGGGATCGGAATTTCGATTTATCCGGAGCATACGACTTCGGAGAGGGACCGGGCATATATGGAAATGGCGGCAAAATACGGATGCAGCAGGATTTTTACCTGTCTGCTGAGTGTCAAGAAGAGCCGGGAAGAAATAGGTAAGGAGTTTCGGGAGCAGATTGATTTTGCCCACCGGCTGGGAATGGAGGTCATCATGGATGTGGCCCCGGACGTACTGAAAAGGCTGGGTATTACGTATGCCGATCTGTTGTTTTTCCATGAGATCCATGCGGACGGGATCCGGCTGGATGAGGGGTTTGATTCCCTGGCCGAGTCGATTATGACCTACAATCCGCAGAATCTGAAGATCGAGATCAATGCAAGTCTGGGGAACCGGTATCTGGAGAATATTATGAGCCATTCTCCTAAGAGAGGGAACCTGACAACGTGCCACAATTTTTATCCTCAGAGATATACGGGACTTGGATTCCGGCATTTTGAAATGTGCAGCCGGCGGATCCATGAGATGGGCCTGCCGGTGGCGGCTTTTATCAGTTCCCAGGAGCCGGACACGTTTGGACCGTGGCCGGTGAACGATGGAATGTGTACCCTGGAGATGCACAGAGATCTTCCGGTGGACACGGCGGCGAGACATCTGTTCGCTACAGGGCTTGTGGACGATGTGCTGATTGCGAATTGTTATGCGTCGGAGGAAGAGCTGAAAAATTTGTCGGTTCTGGACCCGTCGTTATTGACATTTCGCATAAAAAGAGAGTATACTCTGTCCTATATGGAAGAAAAGATTCTATATGAACCGCTTCATTTCGTGAGGGGAGATGTGAGCGATTATATGGTAAGAAGCACACAGCCGCGCGTCATGTATGCGGATCAGAGTATTCCTGCAAAAAATACAAGGGACATGAAGCGGGGCGATATTGTCATTGTCAATGACAATTATACACGGTACAAGGGTGAATTGCAGATTGTGCTCATGGATATGGAAAATGACGGCCGGAAAAATGTCATTGGACATCTCCCGGAGAATGAGCAGATGCTTTTGGATTATCTGGAACCGTGGAGAAAATTCGGCTTCATGAGATCTTAAATGACAGGGCAGGAAGGGTGAGAGGAGTTGGCCGCACCAATATACTTGAAAATAAAGGAACGTCTGTTGGAAGACATTAAAGATAAGCCGGTCAGCACGCCGATTGATTCGGAGCGGGAGCTGGCGGTAAAATTCGATGTGAGCAGGATGACCGTCCGCAAGGCGGTCAACGAGCTGGTATCGGAGGGCTATCTCTACCGGAATAAAAACCGGGGAACCTTTGTGGCGGATCACTCCCTGCATAAGAAAAATACCGCGGTGGACAGTTTCCTGAGACAGGAGAATGCGGACTACAAGCTGATCTATTTTAATGTAAGGGCGGAGCCGGAATATGCCGCTTTCTTTTCCATTGATCAGGATGATCTGATGATCTGTGCAGTCCGGCTGATGATGGAGGACGGGCATCCGGTGACGATCGAGGAGATCTACTATCCTTATGCCAGAGTCCATACGATGGAAGTGAAAGATCTGGATGAGATGCTTGATATGACCGGGTATATTGAAGAGGGGACGGTGACGCAGCGGTTTATTCCGATGCTGGTGCCGCCGGAATACAGTAATCTTTTGAACCTGGAAATGAACACACCGATTATCATGGTGGAATGTACGATCCGTGATATGGTGGGAAATATGGTGGCGATTGCCAAAATGTACCATAATCCGAACGAAAAAGTAATTGAGATGACATTATAAGAAAAGAGGAAAAATTTTCAGCCTGACTGGGGCAGGGCGAAATTTTTCCTCTTTTTTTATGTGGAATGCATCTTTTTTCTTCTTTGATTCGTTATATAATGTGTAAGACGTTTTACAGAAAAGATATGAGGCTGCTACGATGACAGACAGAGAACGAATTCGGCGCATTCAGTCCGGGGAGCCGGAACAGATGGAGGGACTGATTGAAGCGCATTATCAGGAAATATTTCAATATTGTTATTCCAGGACCGGGCGGGAGAGTGCGGCATATGACTGCACCCAGGAGACGTTTCTGCGGGTGATCCGGTATCTGAACCGCTATGTGGAGCAGAAAAAATTCCGTGCCTATCTGTTCGGAATCGCCAGAAGTGTCTGCATTGATTTCTTTCGAAAAAAGGCAGAGTCGGAGCTGGGATACGAGGAAGGCTATGAGGGACAGCTCACCCAGGAGGATTTTGCCGACCAGGTTTCCGAGCAGGTGATGCTGCAAAAGGCGATGGCGCGGCTCACCCCGGAGCAGCGGGAAGTGCTGGATCTTTCCTATTTTCACGGACTGACGGCACGGGAGACTGCCTATGTGACGGGGGAGAAGACCTCCACGGTGAAGAGCAGAATCCGCCAGGGACTGAAAAAACTCAAAGATATTTTGGAAGAGGAGGGATACAGATGGAACGGATAAAGGAAGTGGAACGGCTTCTGCGGGAACAGAAAAAGCCTGAGCCGGAGAAAGACAAGATGGAGGCGTGCAAGATCCGGATGGAAGGAGAACTCAGACAGAATGTCATCCTGCCTTCCAGGCCTTTCCTGGCAAGATTGTGGGAGACGGCAGGCTATTTCTCCGGATGGACATGGGGAATCTTCGTTTTTTTCTGCGCGGCGACCATATTTTTGATGCTGAAGGTGCCCTATGAAAATGCCCTTGTGGTCTGTTCGCTCTTTACTCCCGCTCTGGGCGTGTTTTTTGTGCCGGAGCTTGCCAGGAGTTTTTCAGAAGGCATGTGGGAGCTGGAACAGTCCTGCTATTACAGTCTGGGAGAAATTCTGGCGCTGAAGATGATAATCCTTGGAATGGCCTCCGGCATTTTGATCGCTTTCGGCGCTGCGGTGACCAGGGTGGAGAGCGGAAGCTTTCTGGATTTTGAACTATGGATCTGTCTGCCTTTTCTTGCGGTCAGTTCCCTGAGCTTTTTCCTGCTTCGGAAAATCCGGAGCAGACAGGCGGAATACGGACTGATCGGGGCGGATCTGATGGCAGCCGGAGTGATTATATGGATGTGGAGTGTAAAGGATGAGCTTTACAGTCTGATGGAGCAAAGACAGACGGGGCTGATTCTGCTGGCGGTCCTTGGGATCCTGTCCGGGACCCTGATTTTCAATGGCGTGCAGTTTTTCCGTCTGGCCGGAAATGGGGAACTGGTATGGGAAGAAGAGATTGGTTAGAAGGGAGAAGGCATGGAACTGAAATTACAGCATGTGACAAAACGATATGGTACAAAGACAGCGGTAGATGATATCAATATCACGCTGCGGGAAGGGATTTACGGGCTTCTGGGCGCAAACGGGGCCGGGAAGACGTCGTTGATGCGTCTGATCTGTCTGATTCAGAAGCGCAGCGGCGGGGAAATAGCCCTGGACGGAAGAGAGATCATGGAGCTGAAGGAGGAATACCGGGCGCTGCTGGGGTATCTTCCACAGAATTTTGGATACTACCCGGAGTTTACAGCCTGGAAATTTCTGCTTTATATGTCTGCGCTGAAGGGACTGAATAAGCACGCGGCGAGACGGAGAATCGAGGAACTTCTGGACGTGACCGGGCTTTCGAAAGACCGGAACAAAAAGATCAGGACCTTTTCCGGAGGAATGAAGCGGAGGCTTGGAATCGCCCAGGCAATGTTGAACAATCCGAAAATCCTGATTCTTGATGAGCCTACGGCAGGACTGGATCCGAAGGAGCGGGTGCATTTTCGAAATCTGATCAGTTCGTTTTCCAAGGATAAGATCGTCCTGTTGTCTACGCATATCGTATCCGATATTGAGTATATCGCAGACGAGATCCTTGTGATGAAAGAGGGAAGACTGATCCGAAGCGGGGAGCCGCAGCGGCTGCTTGGGGATCTGAAAGGAAAAGTATGGGAGTGCATCGTGCCCTTTGAAAAGGTGCCGGAGATGGAACGGCGCTTTACTGTTGGGAATCTGAAAAACGAGGAGAATGGCTGTCTCCTTCGGATTGTTTCGGAGACCTGTCCGGTTGAAGGCGCAATGGAGACGGATCCGTCTCTGGAAGATATTTATCTTTACGATTTTCAGAGAAGGGAGGAAGAAGCATGATCTCGATTGTAGGTCTGGAAATTCAGAAACTTTTTCAACGGAAATTTATCATTCTGCTGCTGGCAGTGTACGGAGGAATCCTGCTCTTTATGGCATATGCGGGAAATCCGAACCGGTATACGCCGATTCTGACTTCGGAGGGAACCGTCCTGAAAGGAAGGGAAGCCGTGGAGTACGAGAAGAATCTGGCCGAAAAGTACGGCAGGCTTTCCGATGCGGATGTGCAGGAGATTCTCACGGAAAATGCCAGAATTCTTTCGGACTATACGGATGAAAACCAGATGAAGAATGACGTCCATTACCGTTACGCCAACGGGTTTTATGCTTCCGTGGCAGCGATCTTTGAGGATGAGAACGGAAACTATAATCACCGGCCTGCGGATCAGGTTTATCCGGGGCAGAAGGGGCTTTTGCAGGCAGGACTGACAGTCGGCATGGATATGCTTTTGAGTTATCTGGCCAGTTTCATCCTCTTTGCGGCTTTATTGATGATTGTGATGATCTCTCCGGTATTTGCAGATGAATATACGTCAGGAATGGACTCGCTGATCCTGTCATCCCGGTACGGGAAGACACGGTGCGCAAGGGCGAAAATTTTTGCTTCCTTTCTGACATCGGCAGGGATCCTTGCGGTGACGATTCTGCTGCTTACAGCCGTGACCACGGTGTACTTTGGAACAGATGGATTCTTTGTGGATGCCCACCTTTGTGTGACCGGTATGATCGGGAGTGCACCCTATGCGCTGCCTTACTGGAAGGCAATCGTGATCCTGTCCGCCATGGGATTTGCAGGACTTCTGATGCTGACGGGATTTGCCCTGGCCGCATCGTCTCTTGGGACCTCGTCCTTTGTCAGTGTCCTGGTTACGCTGGCGTTTTTCGTCCTTCCGGTTTTCCTGTGGGGTGTATGGGACATTCCGTGGCTGAATCATATCCTTGAGATGTGTCCGGTCAACCTGCTGTCACCGGCAAAGATCTTCAATCTTCCGGCCTTAGAAATCGGAAGCCGGGAGATCCAGATCTGGCAGATGGGAATTCTTGTGGCGGTCTGCTTCACCCCGGTCTGCGCAGTATGTTCCTATTTTGGTTTTCAAAAACATCAGGTGCGCTCCTAAAATGGAGGCACCTGATGTTTTTCTATCTCTAGGATTGAAACGTTACATCCAGGATGCAGATTTCACTTTTTGTCGCAACTCTCATATTCGGCCCGAATACGCCGACTCCGGAGGTGACAATATTGTGCATGTTTCCTTTTTGAAGGTAGCCGCAGGCATTTTCCCAGACAAGATTTGTGATCAGATTGACCGGGAATATCTGGCCATCGTGAGTGTGGCCGCAGAGATCCAGGTCTACGCCTGCCTCGGAAAGCTCGTCCAGTTCTCTTGGCTCATGATCGATGACGATGAGCGGCTTGTCCGGATTCAGGCCGGAAGTGATCTCCTCCGGCGTTTTCCGTTCTGTCACGCCCCGTCCCGGACGTTCATAATCCGGACGCCCGCAGAGGTAGAAGGCATCATCGATCAGGATCGTTTCATCCCGCAGCAGGGTGATGCCGGACTGTGCAAGAAAGGCATCCATCCGCAGGTCGCTCATTTTCTTCCCCTCTTTTGGAAAGGTAAATCCGGCCAGAATCGGTTCCTGGATATCGTGATTTCCATAGCAGGCATAGGTACCGTAGGTACTCTGGATACCGGAAAGAATCCGGGCGAGGGTATCCGGATCATCGAGGGCTTCGTATTCATTGTCAAAAATATCCCCGGCAATGACGACCAGGTCCGGTTTCTGGGCGTTGATCTTTGATACCATCTGACGCATTTGGGACGTACCGACATTGTAGCCAAGGTGCAGGTCCGCCACCAGAGCGATTCGAAGAGAATCCAGAGCTCCGGCCTGCTTGTCCACAGAAACTTCATAAGGCGTGATCCGGATCAGGCGTGCATTGACCATTCCGTAGATACTGACTGCGGCTGTCAAAAGAAAGCAGATCGTCCCTGCAAGAGCCGGGCGCATCCGGCGAAATGGATGGCGTTGGAGTCTTTTGGTAATCAGCCGGATCAGATCGGCTGCGGCAACGATCAGAACCGCATAGAGCATCATGCCCATCCAGTAGTACCCCAGTTCCTTTAAAATCCGCTGAACATCTCCGGCAGGCACCAGAAATCCGATGCCGGGAGAGAAGGCCGTCAGGAGATAAAGGATTGCGGCGGTGATCCGGAAAGCCTTGTGCTGAAAGACCGGATGAAGGTCAGAAAGCCACAGAAAGATCCGGTGCAGCAGATACAGACTGACCAGCAGATACAGAGGGCTTAAATAAACTGCCAGCATAAATCGTTCTCCATTCTTTTGTAAAATCGGTTGATTATAAGTGTACCAGTGTCGGATGATGCCCTGTGTGCTTCAAAAATACATGCAAAATATCACTGGTACGAAGTTTCAGCGTAGAGGTATTGATGCACGGGTGGCATCCGATGTATTCCTCTTTCAGAAGATCCTCATCTATCAGAAGATGCACTTCCTGATCCGGATCGTTCATCAGGCCCAGGACACTGGCGGATCCCGGAGTCAGATCCAGGTACTGTTCCATGAATTCCGGTTCCGCAAAAGAAAGACGGGAAATACCAAGCTGTCCGGAAAGATCTTTCGTCACAAACTTTTTGTCCCCCGGCATCATCAGCAGATAGAAAGTCGTCTTCTGGCGGTTTCTCAAAAAGAGATTTTTGCAGATCTTTACGCCAAGCTCTTCTTCTACGGCCTCGCAGTCCTCAATCGTATTGGCGGTCTCATGGCTGACGCCCTCATAAGGGATCTGAAGACGGTCCAAAAGATCATAGACACGTTTCTCTTTTTCCAGACGTCCGGTACAGTCCGGCCGACTTGTAAAATGGTTTGTATTGACAGTAATACTCATCGTAAAACCTCCTGAAAATTGATTCAGTACCAGTATAAAAAGAAAAGAAGAAAAAGACAAGAAGCTTCAAAAAGAATTAAGAGAATCCATAGAAAGTCTCTTTTGTAAGGACACTCTTGCGGGAGAGAACAATAGCCTTTATAATAAAGAAAGTATAAAATAGGAGATCAAAAGAAATGAGAAAATTACTGAAGTATCTGAATGATTACAAGAAGGAAAGTATTATTGGTCCTCTGTTTAAGCTCCTGGAGGCGTGTTTTGAACTGGTGGTGCCGTTGATCATGGCCAACATGATTGATATCGGTATCCGGAACCGGGATACAGCATATATCCTGAAGATGGGAAGTGTGCTGATTCTGTTTGCGGTGCTGGGACTTGCCTGTTCTTTGACGGCACAGTATTTTGCGGCGAAGGCTTCCGTGGGATTTGGAACAGCTCTGCGCCACGATATGTTCCGCCACATACAGAGCCTGTCCTACGCAGAGATTGACCGGGCGGGAAGCTCAACGCTGGTGACGCGGATTACCAGTGACATCAATCAGGTGCAGTCCGGAGTCAACCTGGTGCTGCGTCTGTTTTTGAGGTCCCCGTTTATTGTGATCGGTGCTATGATTATGGCATTTACGATCAGCGTAAAACTGGCATTGATTTTTGTCATTGCGGTGCCGCTTTTGTCCCTTGTGATTTACGGGATTATGGTGGTTTCTATCCCTCTGTACCGCCAGGTGCAGAGATGGCTGGACCGGATTCTGCTTTCCACCAGGGAAAATCTGGAAGGAATCCGTGTGATCCGGGCTTTTGGCATGCAGAGGAGAGAGCGGGATGCATTTAAGAAAGAGAATACCAGATATCTGGCAGCCCAGATGCTGGTGGGTAAGATTTCGGCCCTTTTAAATCCGGCTACCTACATTATTGTCAATGCGGCTACCATCGCCATTGTATGGTTTGGAGGCCGGGAGACTTATGCAGGCGGAATTACCCAGGGAGAAGTCATCGCGCTTGTCAATTATATGACGCAGATTCTCACAGCCCTTGTTGCACTTTCCAATCTGATCGTAAGCTTTACAAAGGCGCTGGCCTGTGCAAACCGTGTCAACGAAGTCTTTGCCCTGGAGCCATCGATCCGGGACGGAGAAGGAGACGTGGAAGAGGCGGAGAACAGCGGAGAGGAAACGGCAGCTTTTCATCAGGTGTCCTTTGCTTATCCGGACAGCAAGGTCTATGCAGTGACCGGACTTGATTTTTCTGTGAAGAAAGGGGAGATGATCGGAATCATCGGAGGAACCGGATCCGGAAAGTCTACCCTGGTACAGCTGATTCCGCGGTTTTACGATGTGGCCGAGGGCAGCGTCACAGTCGGAGGCAGGGATGTTCGGACTTATAAAATAGACCAGTTAAGACAAAAGATCGGAATGGTCCCGCAAAGAGCCGTCCTTTTCCGGGGAACGATCCGTGACAATATGAAAATGGGAAATGAGCAGGCGGATGACGAGGCGATCATGGAGGCAATCCGTACAGCCCAGGCACTGGAAGTCGTAGAGGGAAAACCGGACGGCCTGGACACGATGATCAGCGAAGGCGGAAAGAATCTTTCCGGAGGACAGAGACAGAGACTGACGATTGCCAGAGCGCTGGTCAGAAAGCCGGAAATTCTGATCCTGGATGACAGTGCTTCTGCGCTGGATTTTGCTACAGATGCAAGACTGCGAAGAGCAGTAAGAGAATTAAAGGACATGACGGTATTTGTCGTGTCCCAGAGAGCGGCATCCGTCATGCAGGCGGACCGTATCATCGTCATGGACGATGGAAAGATTGCCGGAATCGGCACACATGAAGAGCTGATGGCGAACTGTCAGGTTTACAAAGAAATCTGCCTTTCACAGCTTTCAGAACAGGAGGTGGGACAGCATGCATAAACAGGAAAGTACATGGAAAAAAGTGCTTCGGTATATTAAGCCGTACTCATTTTATGTTATTTTATCCCTCCTGTTTGCGGTCGTAACAGGAGTCCTGACTCTGTACGCACCGATTCTGGTGGGGGACGCCGTTGACTTTATCATCGGAAAAGATCAGGTTTTGTTTGGAAAGATTCTGGGCATCCTGAAAAAACTGGCAGTAATCATCGTGATTACCGGCGTAGGACAGTGGCTGATGAACCTGTGCAACAACCAGATCACATATCGTGTTGTCAGAGATGTAAGGCTCCGGGCCTTCAAAAAGCTGGAAAAGCTCCCGCTTTCTTATGTGGACAGCCACGCAAACGGGGATACCATCAGCAGAATCATCACAGATGTGGAGCAGTTTTCAGATGGACTCCTGATGGGATTTACCCAGTTTTTCTCCGGCGTGGTGACGATCATCACAACCTTGATTTTTATGCTGACGATCAATGTAAAGATCACCCTTGTGGTCGTAGTCCTGACTCCGCTTTCCTTCTTCGTTGCAGGATTTATTGCAAAGCGGACTTATCAGATGTTTAAGAAACAATCCGAAGCCAGAGCGGATATGACGTCTCTGGTCAACGAGATGGTGGGGAACCAGAAAGTAGTCCAGGCGTTTGGATATGGGGAGACTGCGTCCGGGCGGTTTGACACGATTAACGGACGGTTGAAAGAATACAGCATGAAGGCTATTTTCTTTTCCTCCATCACAAATCCAAGCACCCGGTTTGTCAATAACCTGGTCTACATGGGAGTCGGTATTACAGGTGCGTTAAGCGCCATTACCGGAGCGATCACAGTCGGACAGCTCTCCTGTTTCCTGACTTATGCAAACCAGTATACCAAGCCGTTTAATGAGATTTCCGGTGTTGTCACAGAGCTGCAGAATGCCCTTGCCTGTGCAAAACGAGTCTTCGATTTCATCGAAGAAGAGCCGGAACCAAAGGATGACGAGGATGCGGTCGTTCTGACAGATGCCAAGGGAAATCTGGATCTGGAGCATGTCAGCTTTTCTTATAAAAAAGATGTACCGCTTCTGAAAGATCTGAATCTGACCGTGAAGCCGGGGCAGAAGATTGCCATTGTCGGCCCGACCGGATGCGGAAAGACGACATTGATCAATCTGCTTATGCGGTTTTACGATGTGGACAGCGGGGCAATCTGCATGGAAGGTGTGGATATCCGGCATATTACAAGAGAAAGTCTTCGGGAAAATTATGGAATGGTGCTTCAGGAAACATGGTTGAAATCCGCTACGATCGCGGAAAATATCGCCTATGGAAATCCGAATGCCACCAGAGAAGAGATCATCCATGCGGCAAAAGAGGCCCATGCCCACGGCTTTATCACCAGGATGCCGGAAGGATATGACACCGTCATTTCCGAGGAGGGCGGCAACCTTTCTCAGGGACAGAAACAGCTCCTGTGTATCGCGAGAGTCATGCTGCGGTTGCCACCGGTACTGATCCTCGATGAGGCAACGTCCTCCATCGATACCCGTACCGAGATCCGGGTACAGCAGGCTTTTGAAAAACTGATGGAAGGACGGACAAGCTTCATCGTAGCGCATCGTCTGTCCACGATCCGAACTGCAGACCGGATCCTCGTCATGAAAGACGGAAATATCATCGAGCAGGGCACACATGAGGAACTGCTCGCCCAGGACGGCTTTTACAGACAGCTGTATGAAAGCCAGTTCGCTTAAAAACAAATTCATCACTCCCAGTTGACAGAAGACAGGAAGCAGTAAAAAATACTTGACAAAATTTTACCGGGGGGGGGGGTAAAATTGTCTTAAGATTTGCTTGACAGAAGCCATAATAGATGTAATTATGATATCGGGTCAACAAATTTTATGACACTTAAAACAAATGGAGGAAAAGGCTATGAATGAGAGTGTTCAGATTGAGATTCGTGATCTTACCAAGATTTATAAGCTGAACAAGAAGCAGATGCAGGAATCTCATACCAAAAATCCGAAAAAGACTGCGGTAGATCATCTGACGCTGACAGCAAAAGCAGGGGAGATTTATGGACTCCTTGGTCCAAACGGCGCGGGAAAGACGACAACGCTGCGCTGCATCGCAACAATTATCAAACCGACTTCGGGCGAGATCTATGTGAATGGAAATGAGGTACAGAAGCAGTCGGAAAAGGTACGGAAGAGCATCGGTTTCCTGACCAGTGATATTAAGCTGGACCCGCAGTTTTCTGTGGACTATCTGTTTGATTTCTTCGGGGAGCTCCGAGGAATTGCCCCGGACCAGATTAAAAAGAGAAAAGAAGAATTGTTTACATATTTTGGAATTAATGATTTTGCCCATAAGAAGATCAAAGAGCTTTCTACCGGTATGAAACAGAAGGCGGCGATCGCGGTCAGTCTGATTCATGATCCGGAAGTGGTGATTTTTGATGAACCGACCAACGGGCTTGACATTATTACAGCCAGAGGTGTGACGGACTATCTGAGAAAGCTGAAAGAAGAAGGAAAGCTTGTCATTATTTCGACACACATCATGTCCGAGGCAGAGAAACTCTGCGACAGGATCGGAATTATTATTGATGGGAAAAAGAGAGCGGAAGGGACGCTGCCGGAGCTGCTTGAGGAGACTGGCGCACAGGATCTGGAAGATGCTTTCTTCGAATACTTTAGAAGTGTAAAGGGGGAAGCATAGGATGAAAACGATTTATAAAAAAGAGCTTGCCAGAATTTTTAAGGACAAGAAAATGATTTTTTCGGTATTCCTCCTTCCGGTTCTGATTATGGTTGGAATTATGGCGCTGGTTGGAAATCTTGCGATGCGCCAGGTAGAGGATATTGAGAGTCACAAATCCATTGTGTATATGATAAATGAACCGGAGAGCTTCAGTACATTCCTGGATGGGGCGGATCTGAATATGGAAGTGCGTCAGGTAAAAACATCCGATGACCGCGAGAACGTCATGAAGATGCTGAAAGACGGAGATGCGGACCTGATGATGGAGTTCCCGGAGAATTTTGACTCTCTTGTGCAGAATTATCAGGCAGGACAGGATGTCCCGCAGATCAAGACCTATTACAATCCGTCCGAGGATTATTCCTCAAGTGCTTACGAGGCTATTTCCAGTCAGGCACTGGAAGCATACCGCCAGACACTTCTGGCACAGCGGGTTCCTGACATGAACAGTCTTCAGATTTTCACGGTCAACAGTGATAATAAAGACATGATCGTACAGGATGATCAGAAAGCAAGTGGAAAAGCACTCGGTATGATGCTTCCGTATTTCATTACGATTCTCCTGTTCGCAGGGGCGATGGGCATCGGAACCGATATGATCGCAGGCGAAAAAGAGCGCGGTACCATGGCGAGTCTGCTGGTGACACCGGTCAAGAGAAAGTCCATCGTACTTGGAAAGGTGTTTGCCCTGATGACGATTTCCGGTATTTCATCGGTAATTTATATCGTGGTGATGGGAGCCACATTCCCAAAGATTCTGGGAGGAGACAGCGGACTGGATATTGAGATTACTCCGGAACAGATTGCGATGATCGGAGTGCTCCTGGTGGCAATCGCATTTCTGTATTCTGCGATTGTCATCCTGATTTCAGTTTTCGCAAGGGATCTGAAAGAGGCGAGTACCTATATCACGCCGGCATACATGGTGGTACTGGTGATCGGTATGATGACCATGTTTACGACAAGCCAGGCGGACATGAAGGATTATCTGATTCCGTTCTATAATACGGCCCTTGCATTGAAGGGGATCCTGACATCGGAAGTGACGATGGCTCAGTATGGCGTGACCCTTGTCATGACATTAGTGCTCGGCGGTATCTTGACAGCGGTAATCGCAAAGGCATTTGAAAGTGAAAAAGTCATGAATCTGTAGCGGATCCATGTAACAAAAGAAGAGATGGCGCATATGCTGGTGATAAGACCGGCGTATGCGCTTTTTGCGTGTCTGGGGAGGGAATATCTTGAGACTTTGTGATTTGAGAGAAAAAGAAGTCATCAATACAGTAAACTGCAGGAGACTTGGATGTGTGGCAGATCTGGTGGTAGACATGAAAAAAGGATGTGTTCAGGCCATTGTCGTTCCAGGGCCAGGAAAACTCGGAGGATTGTTTGGATATGACAGTGAATATGTAATTCCATTTGAATGTATCTGTAAAGTGGGACCGGACATTATTCTGGTAGACATTTGTGAAGAAAAATTTCTCTGTGATTGCAGATAAACCAGAGAAAACATTGACCATAAAAAAAACGGATGGTATACTGATACCAGATTTTGGAGAAAGGATGGTACATGAGATGAAATGTCCATACTGCGGCAATCCGGATACGCGAGTGATTGATTCCCGCCCTGCTGAGGACGGCTCTTCGATCCGCAGGCGACGCTCCTGTGACTCCTGCGGCAAGCGGTTTACGACCTATGAAAAGGTGGAGACGATTCCATTGATCGTGATCAAAAAGGATAATAACCGGGAGCAGTACGATCGGGGAAAAATCGAGAAGGGTATTCTTCAGGCATGTTACAAAAGACCGGTGCCGGCTGAGATAATCAGGAAAACGGTGGAGCAGATCGAGACCGAGATTTTCAACCGTGAGGAAAAAGAGATTCCAAGTAAGGTGATCGGCGAGATCGTCATGCACAAACTGAAAGATCTGGATGAAGTCGCCTACGTGCGTTTTGCATCTGTCTATCGTGAATTTAAGGACGTCAATACGTTTATGGAAGAACTGAAAAGCATACTGGATAAAAAATAGGAGAATCCGAAAGGATTCTCCTGTTTGCGTAATTCGTCTTGCACTTCCCGATGAAATCCCCTACAATAGAGGAAGATTTTTGAAAAGGACAGGTAAGGATATGAGAACTTACAAACTGACAATCTCCTATGACGGTACCCGTTACCAGGGATGGCAGCGTCAGCCGGGAACGAGGAGTACGATTCAGGATATGATAGAAGAAGCGATTCGTAAGCTGACCGGATATGAAGTGAAAATTCAGGGGTCCGGGAGGACAGATGCCGGAGTTCATGCATACGGGCAGGTGGCAAGTCTGAGACTTTCCGGGAAGGTGGAGGAAAGAGAATTTTTAAGGAAACTAAATGCAGATCTTCCGGAGGACATCCGGATCCGGAGTATGGAACTGGTGCCGAATACTTTTCACGGCCGCCGGAGCGCGAAGGGGAAATGTTACGAATATCATGTGGATCTGCGGGAAAAACCGTATGTATTTACACGGAAGTATACGTGCCATTATCCGGAAGAACTGGATATTGCGGAAATGGAACGGGCGGCAGAATTTCTGTTGGGCAGACATGATTTTTCCAGCTTTACGGACCGAAAGGATGAGAAAGGATGTACAAGGCGGATCGATGAGATCCGGATTGAAAAAAGAGGAGAGTCCCTTTGCATGTCCTTTCGGGGAAATGGATTTATGTACCATATGGTGCGGATTTTAAGTGGCACCCTACTGGAAGTGGGGAGCGGAGAGAAACGTGCTTTGGATATACCGGAGATTTTGAAAGCGAAAAGCCGGCCTTGCGCCGGATTCCTGGCTCCGGCCCAGGGACTGTTTTTGAAAGAAGTCTATTATCAGGAAGAGAAGAAATAATTCCATATAAAAAAAGAAGAGGAGGCTCCTGGCGTAAAACAGGAATCTCCTTTCTCTTTACAGTTCTTTTTTCAGATAGACCATATCCACCAGCTGAATTCCGCATTCGAAAATCGGATGGTCGTAATTGTCGGTAAAGAAGTTTTTCACCCGGTGAGATTCGGTGAAGCCGCACTTTTTATAAAACGGGACGGTCAGAGGACTGTCTCCGGTTCCAACATACATGGTATGGTACTTCCCGGCATAAAGTCCGCAGACGTAATCGATCATCTTTCTTCCGTACCCGGATCCCTGACAATGTTCGTAAACCGCGATATTTTTCAGCTCGCAGGTGCCGTCATCACTGCATGTCACGACACAGACGCCTTTGAGATCTTCGTCATACAAAGCATACATATCGCCGGATTCCAGATAGCGGTCAATCATGCTTTCCTGCTCGTCGGCAAGCAGAAGCAGATCCAGGAACTGCTTTTTGTTTTCTGTGACTGTTTCAATTCTCATGATAACTTTCCTTTCCTGATAGAAGTAGTTATAGTTTACCACATGGATTCATGGTATACTAGTCTGGTAATGATGAATGGAAAATGAAAATCAGATACAGGAGGAAACTACATGAAGTTTATATCATGGAATGTAAACGGAATCCGTGCATGTGTGCAGAAAGGATTTCTGGATTTCTTTAGGGAGGCGGATGCAGATATTTTCTGTATTCAGGAGACAAAGATGCAGGAAGGACAGCTTGATCTGGATCTTCCGGGATATCATCAGTACTGGAATTATGCAGTGCGGAAAGGCTATTCCGGGACAGCCATTTTTACAAAGCAGGAACCGCTTTCCGTACAGTATGGAATCGGAATTGAGGAGCATGACCAGGAGGGGCGTGTGATTACTCTGGAGTTTGAAGACTTCTATTTTGTGACAGTTTATACCCCAAACTCTCAGAATGAGCTTGCGAGACTGGATTACCGGATGCAGTGGGAGACGGATTTTCTGGCGTACCTGAAACATCTGGAAGAGACAAAGCCCGTTGTGTTCTGCGGCGACTTAAATGTAGCGGCCGAGGAGATCGACCTGAAAAATCCGAAGACCAACCGGAAAAATGCCGGATTTACGGATGAGGAGCGGGACAAGTTCCGGACACTGAAAGCTGCCGGATTTATCGATACTTTCCGGTATTTTTATCCGGATCAGGAAGGAATTTATTCCTGGTGGTCCTACCGGTTCAGCGCAAGAAAGAAGAATGCAGGCTGGCGTATTGACTATTTTGTTGTGTCGGAGGCATTAAAAGACCGCCTGGAAGATGCAAAGATTCTCACGGATGTAATGGGAAGCGACCACTGTCCGGTGGAACTGGATATGAAAGGATAGGGAAGAGTGATGTTTGATTTACAGCGTTTTTTAGAAGGGCTGGATCTGCTTTACGCCTCCGGAAAGGGAAGGGAAGCGGAAGATTATCTGAAACGGGGGCTTAAGGAAGCGGCAGCCTGTGGGGATGATGGATCCATCCTTGCGATTTTAAATGAACTGATGGGATATTACCGGGCTGCCGGACGGCATGAGGAGTGTCTGCTTTGTGCCCGTCAGGCCATGGAGCTTGCAGACGAGCTTGGACTGGACGGCACCGTGCAGTATGGTACGATGCTTCTCAATGCGGCCACGGGATACCGGGCCGCGGGCAGATATCAGGAGGCGGAAAGACTTTACGGGCAGGCATACGAAATTTACCGGAGATATATTTCCGGACCGGATTATCATATGGCGTCCCTTCACAATAATTTAAGTCTGCTGTACAGTGAGACAGGGAGACTTCAGGATGCCAAACGGGAACTGGAAGAGGCCATGTCCATTATTCAGAAGCTGGATGACGCGGATAGTGAAATCGCAATCACCCATACCAATCTTGGGAATCTCTGTTTCCAGATGAATCAGACGGCCGAGGGGAAAGCCCATATGGAGGAGGCGGTCCGGATGTTTGAAAAGGCGCCGGACGGAAAAGATTCTCATTATGCATCAGCACTTTCCGGTCTGGGGGAGGCGTATTTTCGCGAGGGAAATCTGGAAGCCTCGAAAGCCTGCTATGAGAAGGCGCTTCAGGAGATCGAAGCGTTTTACGGTGAGAATGAGTATTATCAGGTGACGAAGCGGAATCTGGAGCTTGTGGCGGATATGCAAAAGAGGCAGGAGGCGGCAAAGAAGAGCCGGGTCAAAGGGCTGGAACTTGCGCGGGCCTACTACGAAACCTACGGAAAACCGATGATAGAAGAGAAGTTTCCGGAGTACCGGGACCGGATTGCGGCGGGACTGGTAGGAGAAGGATCGGAATGCCTTGGGTATGATGATGCACTGTCTACGGATCACGATTTTGGACCTGGATTCTGCCTGTGGCTGACGAAGAAGGACTACCGCAAAATCGGATCCAGACTTCAGGAAGCCTACGATGCGCTCCCAAAAGAGTTTATGGGATATGAAGCCAGAAATACGATGAGCCAGGCGGGCAGACGTGTAGGCGTGTTTGAGATTGGAGAATTTTTCCAGGGGCTGACAGGGTTCAAAAAGCCTCCGAAAGAAGAGGAAGAGTGGCTTTCCATTCCTCAGGAACGGCTTCGGACTGCTGTGAGTGGAGCTGTTTTTGAGGATCCGCTTGGAAAGATGACCCGGCGGTGGAATGGATTTGCCCAGGAGCCGGAGAGCGCCCGCCTGAAACGGCTGTACCGTTCTCTTGGCAGGATGGCTCAGGCAGGTCAGTATAATTTTGGACGTGCCAAAAAGAGAAACGATATGGGAGCCATGTATTTTTCCCTTTCCGAGTTTTTGAATGCGGCGGTGGAGACGGCGTATCTGCTGAATGAGACGTACATGCCGTTTTACAAATGGAAACTAAGAGGCATGGAGGAGTTTCAGCGTCTGCCGCAGATGAGGGTCTGTCTGGAAGAGCTGATGGAAAAGGAACCGACGGATAAGGATGTGGAAGAGCGGATCGAGCGGATCTGCTGCGATGTAGCCCAGGAGTTAAGAGAGCAGGGGCTTTCCGAGAGTACAGAGACCTTTCTGGAAGCACAGAAATCGGAGATCCTGAAACATCTCCTGAAAATGCAGCAGACAAAGGGAAAGGAATCAGATGAAGAAAGAACAGTTGATTGATGAAGTGGTGGAACTGGAGTGGACACAGTTTCAGAATGTTCACAACGAAGGGGGCCGGGCGTCCTGCCAGGATGATAAGGAAACCTTTCTGATCATGCGGAAAAGTCAGTTCCTTGCCTGGAAGGAAGATGTGACGGAGAGCTATCTGGAAGATCTGAAAGATGCATGGAAGGCGGGATGGAATCTTCTGACGGAGAAGTACGCCCGCATGATGGAAAGCACTGCCCCGGAACAGTATGAGACGTTCCGGGAGATTCTGCCAAAGCGAAGCAAGGAGAGGATCGCGCTCCAGGAGGAGCTGATCCGGCAGATCATCACATGGGCAGAGGAGTTTTCCGTCCGCTACCCGAATCTTGGAGGAACCGGGAGAAAGATTCACACCTCGGAAGATACGCCGTGGGATACATCTCAGGAGACTTATCTGAGAGGAGAAATCAGCACCTATTCCGACCGGACCATGGAGCGGTACGCGGCGATGATCCGGAAGATGGAGAAAAATGGAGAAAATCTGACAGAAAAGATCGTAGGATTTATGACGGCCTTTTATGGATACCACTCGCTAGAAGAAGCGGAAGAGAAAAATGGATAAGAAAGGAAAACAGAGATGTTATTGAAACGGGAAGATATGGCGGCGGCAGCCATCGATTACCAGGAGCGGCTCATGCCGGTGATGTATGAAAAAGAAGAACTGCTGGCCCGCTCGGTGATCCTTCTGAAAGGATTACGGGAGCTTGGAATTCCGATTTATCTGACGCAGCAGTACACAAGGGGGCTTGGCATGACGGTGCCGGAGATTACCGAAGCAGCCGGGACAGAAGCGTATCTGGAAAAGATCAGCTACAGTGCGGCGGAAGAACTGATCCCAAAACTGGGGGACAGAAGGACGGTGACTATCTGCGGGATTGAATCGCATATCTGTGTGCTGCAGACGGTGATTGCTCTGAAAGAAAAAGGGTATACGCCGGTGCTGGTGACGGACTGTATATCCAGCAGGAAACCGCGGGATCTGGAAATGGCCCTGGAACGTGCAAAGATGGAAGGGGCGGTTCTCACCACGTATGAGGCCCTTCTGTTTGAGATCCTCGGACAGGCCGGAACGCCGGAGGCAAGGAGAATCCAGAGATTGATTAAATAGAAACAGTTTCAGAGAGAAAAGAAAACGGGTGTATGATTGCAATAGGTAATCATACACCTGTTTCTTTTTGCCTGTTATATACGGGAGAGCTGCTTCCCTGAGGCCTCTCCCGTTGAGTTTCTTACGATCAGCTTTGCGTGCAGCAGCAGGGTTCCGATGGAAACGTCATTCATCAGACTGTCCAGTGCGTAGTAGCCGCACTTTCCGATTTCGATCCGTTCCTGGCGCACGGTCGTCATCGGCGGATACGTGTAGGCGCAGATCGGCAGATCGTCAAAGCCGATGATGCTTAAGTCATCCGGGATCCGGATTCCCATCTGCTGGCACTGAACCATGGCCGCATTGGCCAGCAGGTCATGGCTGCAGATTATGGCAGTCATGCCCATCTTGAGAAGCCGCGGCAGATGCTTTTCCAGGCACTGGCTGACATAGTAGGAGGCACCGGCATAATCGGAATCCGCCCGAAGGCCGCTCTGACGCATGGCGTAGAAAAAGGCCTTATGCCGAACCTGCATGATGTGGGAGCCAAGGGCTCCGCTTAAATATCCGATCTTTTTGTGCCCCAGAGATTTCAGATGGGAGACCGCAAGCTCCATTCCCTCGTTGTTATCCACTCCCACATAGGAAATACGGGGGTTGGACATGATATAGTTGTCATAAAGAACGGCTGGGGTGCTGCTTGTCTGGAACTCCTGCATCCAGGGATCCTGGAGTGTGAAACCAAGGACAAAGGCTCCGATATAATCGTGCTTTAGCATGAACATGTCGTAGGAGATGGACCGCTGTAACTTTTCCGTCATCGGAACGATATCCACATCAAAACCGGCAGGCTCAGCCATCTGACGAAATCCAATCACAATCTCATAGCCAAATTGATGAGGTTCTTCGTAGTCAAGATTTTCCACGAAAATGCAAAGCTTTCTTGGGGCGCTTTTCTGGCGTCGCTGTCTCGTGTACCCCATTTCCACCGCAGTCTCCAACACTGTTTTTCGTAAGGTTTCGCTAATGTCAGGAGCACCGTTGAGCGCTTTGGAGACGGTGCCTTTGGATATGCCGAGCCTTTCTGCAATGTCTAAAATTGTAGCCATAATATCACCTCTTGAACATCATTTGAACACCTGAAAATACTCTTTTTTTATTATATCGGAAAAAGTGCGAAAATGCAATTCTATTTACGAAACAAAATGTGCAAAGTTTCGTAATCGATTTTTGTGGGAAATGGATAGAAAGAGTTGTGGAAACTATACAAAAAGTCGAATACAAAAATGTAAAAAACAGAGAAATGCATGATGAGAAACGCGAATCAGGGTTGACGAAAGCGATCCTCAAGGTTATAGTATTACATAACGAAACAAAACGAAACTTTTGAAAGGAGAGGGAAACGATGAAGAAAAGAGGGTTGGCGGTTCTGCTGACGATGGCGCTGGCTGCATCCATGCTCACCGGATGTCAGGGCAGCGACAGCGGATCCGGCGGCGGAAAAGAAAAGGTTCGCCTGATGGTCTGGTCGCCGTCGGAGGACCAGTCAAAGGACAGTGGAGAATGGCTGCAGACCATGTGCGAAAATTTTGCGGACGAACATCCGGAATGGGACATTACCTTTGTCTACGGCGTTGCGGATGAGGCATCCGCGGCAACACAGGTTGCGCAGGACGCAGAAGCCAGCGCGGATGTATTTATGTATGCAAATGACACGCTCACCACGATGACAGATGCAAATGCGCTTGCAAAATTTGGAGGAACATACAGAGAAGAAATTGAAAGTACCAATACAGAAGAGGTTCTTGCTTCTTTGACAAAGGACGGAGAGCTCTACGGAGTGCCGTTTACGACCAATACCTGGTTTATGTACTATGACAAGAGTGTGTTCAGCGAAGAAGACATCAAGAATCTGGATACCATGCTGGAAAAAGGAGTGGTATCCTTCCCGCTCACGAACTCCTGGTATCTTCCGGCATTTTATATTGGAAACGGATGTACGCTGTTTGGAGACGGAACCGATGAGTCAAAAGGCGTGGATTTCGGCGGAGACAAGGCTGTGGAGGTGACGGATTACCTGATCGATCTGGAGCAGAATCCGAATTTCCGGATCGATGCGGATGGATCCGGTATCGCAGGACTTAGGGATGGAAGCATTTCCGCCATTTTTTCCGGCTCTTGGGACGCCAATGCGGTAAAAGAGGCGCTGGGAGACAACATGGGTGTGGCAGCCCTTCCAACATACACGTTGAACGGAGAAGAGAAACAGATGATGGCCTACGCCGGTTCCAAAGCGATCGGAGTCAATCCAAACTGTGACGACATGGTGGCGGCGGTAGAGCTTGCGGTATACCTTGGATCTGCGGAAGCGCAGCGGGCTCATTATGAACTGCGGAATGTGATTCCTTGTAATACGGAGCTGCTTGGCGAAGAAGAGGTGGCGGGCGATCCGCTTGTTATGGCACAGAATAATACCTTCAACTATACATCCATTCTTCAGCCGTTTGTTTCCAGAATGAACAACTGCTGGACTCCGGTGGAGAATATGGGAAAAGGAATCCGCAATGGCAGCGTGACACATGACAACGCGGCGGAACAGACGGAATCCATGAATGAAGCGATGAACAGTGACGGAATCTAAAGAGGTGAGAAAAGGATGGGAATAAGAAAAAAACGTGTCAATGATTTCCCGACGCCGTACACCTGCACGGCGGCAATCAGGGAAGGCGGTATGGAGACCAGGCCTTCCATGGTGCTGATGGGATTTGGAAATATCATACATAAACAGAAACTCAAAGGTCTGCTTTATCTGGCAGCGGAAGTGGCATATATCGTGTTTATGGTCCTGAATGGAATTCGGTTCCTTTCTATGCTGGGATCTCTTGGATCAGTAGAGCAGCAGGAGATCTGGGATGAGGCAAATCAGATCTATGTCTATACAAAAGGTGATCAGTCCATTCTGATCCTCCTCTACGGTGTGGCAACGATTCTTCTCACCGTGCTGATGATCTGGGCATGGAAAGGAGCACTAAAGAGTGCCTATAAAGCAGAATGTCTGGACAGGCAGGGGAAACATGTCAACAGTTTTGCAGAAGACCTGAAATCACTGCTCCATGAGAACCTGCACCGGCTTCTGATGACCCCGCCGATGATCTTTATCGGGGCATTGACGATCCTGCCGCTGATCTTTATGATCTGCATGGCGTTTACGAACTACAGCAAGATCGACAATCATCTGATGCTGTTTGACTGGGTAGGACTTGACAACTTCAAGGCGCTGTTTGATTCCAGCAGTATCCTGGGAAGTACGTTCTGGTCCGTACTTGGATGGACACTTGTCTGGGCGTTCTTCGCAACGTTCAGCAACTATATTTTTGGTATGATTCTCTCGATTGTGATCAACCGGAAAGACACAAAGGCAAAAGGATTCTGGAGATTCTGCTTTGTCCTCTCCTGTGCGGTTCCGATGTTTGTTTCTCTTCTGATCATGAGAACCATGCTTCAGCCGGAAGGAGCAGTCAATGTCCTGCTCCGAAACCTGGGACTGATCGCGCCGGATGCGAGTCTTCCGTTCTTTACGGATCCAACATGGGCAAGGGTGACAGTCATCGTAATCAATATCTGGGTCGGTGTACCGTATACACTGCTTCAGCTGACCGGTGTCCTCCAGAATATCCCTGGAGAGCTTTATGAGGCGGCCAGAGTGGACGGTGCCAATGCAGTGCAGATTTTCTTTAAAATCACGCTGCCGTATATGCTGTATGTGACGACACCGTATCTGATTACCACTTTTACGGGAAATGTCAACAACTTCAACGTTATCTACCTGCTGTCGGGAGGAGATCCGGTCACCAACCTGGAATCCACCGCAGGAAGCACGGACCTGCTTGTCACATGGCTGTACAAGCTGACGGTAGACAAACAGTACTACAATATCGGTGCGGTAATCGGTATTCTGACGTTTATCATTCTGGCGGTTGCGGCGCTTCTTACATACCGCAACAGCAAATCATATAAAGAAGAAGGGGGATTCTAGATCATGGCTGCGAAAACAAAAGTACGCTCGGCTAAAAAGAGACGTTTTATCAATAATACGATCGTTCATGTCGTACTTGCCATACTGGCGCTTATCTGGGTATTCCCGATTATCTGGGTAATACTGACAAGCTTCCGGGCAGAAAAGGGATCCTATGTTTCCACCTTCTTCCCGCAGAGCTTTACACTGGATAACTATGTGAAACTGTTTACGGATACATCGATTCTGAACTTTCCGCAGATGTTCATGAATACATTGTTTATTGCAATCTGTTCCTGTATCTTATCAACGTTTTATGTTCTGGCAGTCTCCTACTGTCTGTCCAGACTGAAATTTAAACTGCGGAAACCATACATGAACATGGCGATGATCCTCGGACTCTTCCCTGGATTCATGTCCATGATCGCAGTATACTTCATCCTGAAAGCCATCGGACTGACAGAAGGCAACCTGATCAAACTGGCTTTGATCCTCTGCTATTCAGGAGGAGCGGGCCTGACCTTCCAGATCGCGAAAGGATTCTTTGATACGGTTCCGATTGCGGTGGACGAGGCGGCGCTTCTGGACGGATGTACCAGATGGCAGATTTTTACGAAGATTACACTGCCGCTCAGTAAACCGATCGTTATTTATACTGTGCTGACTTCCTTCATGTCGCCATGGCTGGATTTCATTTTTGCAAAGGTGATCTGCCGTGCCAACTCTGACCAGTATACGGTTGCGATCGGGCTGTGGAATATGCTTCAGAAAGAATACATTGACAGCTGGTACACAAGCTTTGCGGCGGGGGCGGTGCTGATCTCGATTCCGATTGCCATCCTCTTCCTGTTCATGCAGAGGTATTATGTGGACGGTATGTCAGGTGCAGTAAAAGGCTAATAATCAGATTCGAATGAGGGACAGACAGATGAGAAAGACAGCAAAAGAATGGAAAACATTTTATTCCAGACCGGAATTTGAAAAGAACTACACCTATGAAGGGCATGACCTTGGGGCAACATGCACGGAGAATGGGACTTCCATCCTCCTGTGGAGCCCTGTGGCCCAGGCGGTCAGTGTCCGGTTTTATCATGACGGAGAGACGAAAAACCCGTTTCGGACCGAAAAGATGGAAAAAGAAGAAAAGGGAGTCTGGGCTTACCGGACAGAAGAAGTGCTTCACAAAGTATATTATGAATTTGAACTCCTGATGGAAGGAGAGACGGTCCTGTCCGCGGATCCGTATGCGAAGGCATGCGGGATCAATGGAAAGCGGAGCATGATCGTAGAGTTAAAGAGAACCGATCCGGAAGGATGGGAGATGGACCAGGCGCCCCAAAAGCAGCCGGAACAGATTATCTATGAGCTGCATATCGGAGAGTATTCCTGGGACCTGTCCGGCGGATTCCCGGAGGCATTCCGGGGAAAATATAAGGCGTTTACCTGTGAGAATACAACACTGGATAACGATGGCGTGCATCCCACGGGCTTTTCTTATATGAAGAAACTTGGTATTACACATGTCCAGCTGATGCCGGCTTACGACTATGGATCCGTGGATGAATCGGGAACGACAGGAGCATTCAACTGGGGATATGATCCGCTGAATTATAATGTCCCGGAGGGATCCTATTCCACCGATCCTTACAATGGCGAGGTCCGGATCCGGGAATTCAAGGAGATGATCCAGTCTCTGCACAGAAATGGATTCCGGGTCATCATGGATGTGGTCTACAACCATACCTATTCGCTGGACGCCTGGTTTCAGAAAACAATGCCGTGGTATTACTACCGGATACACGAAAATGGAGAGACGGCGAACGGATCTGCCTGCGGCAACGATGTGGCAAGCGAACGGAGCATGTGTGCCAATTATATTCTGGATTCGGTCCTTTACTGGGCAAAAGAATACCATATCGATGGATTTCGGTTTGACCTGATGGGACTTCTGGATACAGACCTTATGAATCGGATTGAGGAGGAGCTCGCCAGGAGGTATGGCAAAGAGGAAAAGCTGATTTATGGAGAACCGTGGTCGGCAGCGGATACCCCGATGGAAAAGCAGGCGGTTCCGGCATTGAAAAAGCATGTGGAAAAGCTGGATGCATCGGTCGGGTTCTTCTGTGACGATACAAGAGATGCCATCAAGGGGCACGCTTTTGAAGGGGAGATGCCTGGATTTGTAAATGGCGGAGAAGATCTGGAGGAGAAGATTCTCTCCTCTGTCCGTGCATGGTGCGGACCGGGATCCAGGGTCAAGGCTCCGTCCCAGGTCATCACCTATGTCTCGGCTCATGATAACTGGACCTTGTGGGATAAGCTGTCTCTGACCGTGAAAGAGGAGAAGGAACGGATGCGGGCCAACCGGATGGCGGCAGCCATATACATGACCTGCCAGGGAAATCTGTTCCTGCTTTCAGGGGAAGAGTTCGCAAGGACCAAAGAAGGGCTGGAGAATTCCTACAATGCGCCGATCGAAATCAACCGGCTGGACTGGAAGCGTGCCTATGAACAGTTTGAACTGACGGAGTACTACAGAGGTCTGATTGCACTGAGAAAACAGTCTCCGGGGCTGTGCGACAAGTCGCCGGATGCGTGGAGAAGGATCCAGAACCGGTGGAAAACAGACGGAGCCGTCGGATTTACGGTGGATAACCGGGGCGGCAAGGAGATGACGAAGTGGAAAACGCTTTGTGTAATTTACAACAGCAGAGACAAGGCAATGGAGACGACGCTTCCAAATGGAAGATGGGAAGTGCTGGTGGATGGACACAGCAGTTTTCTGTGGCGGGAGCCTTTTGTCACGGAAGGGGACGTGACGGTGGAACGCCGCAGCGTATTAATACTTGGACAGACAGGAAAGTGAAGACGGGCTTATGAAATGGATATACGGAAAACAGGATTTTAAGACACTTGCAAGAGGGCAGGAGAACTGCTATCTTTTGACAAACGGGCTGGGAGGGTTTTCCTCTCTGACCATGACAGGCTCTGCGGCCAGAAACGATCATGCGTTTCTGATGGCCTGCACGAAGGCGCCGAATCACCGGTACAATCTGGTTCACAGATTGAAAGAAGAGGTCACGGCGGGGGGAGAGCATCTCCTTCTCTCTACTCAGGAATTTGCCGATGGAAGGAAAGAGGAGGGCTATCGGTTTCTCTCCTCCTTTACCTTCGATGACACGCCGGTCTGGAGATATGAGGCGAGGGGAATCCAGGTGAAAAAAGAAGCCGGAATGACGCAGATGGAAAATACGGCGGCAGTGGTCTATGAAATCACCAACAGACGTCTGGAAGAAGCGGAATTCTCTGTGACGCCGTTCTTGCAGTTTGTCAGGAAAGGGGAAGATCTGACGGAGGATCAGACTTTTTCAAGAGCGGACAAGAAGGTCACATCCAATGGGATGACACTGTATGTGGAGACGGATGGGGAGATCCAGCCGGAAGATCAGACAGAAACCTGTTATTACAGCTATGACGCCTGTGACGGGAGAAGAAAAGCGGGGACAGCAAAAGCGGTGATGAGCATTCACATGACTGTCCCGGCAGGGGAAAAGAAAACGCTGTCGATCGTCTTCTCTATGGAACAGGGCAGAACGAATGCCGGGGAAATCATAGCGGAAACAAAGCGGTACAGAAAAGCATTGGAGGAGAGGGCCGGATTTTCGGATCCAATGGCCAGAGTTCTCTCGAAAAGTGCTGCTCAGTTTGTAGCAGAGCGGGAATCCACCGGAGGGAAGACGATTCTGGCTGGCTTCCCATTCTTTGAAGACTGGGGAAGAGATACGATGATCGCTCTTCCGGGAGTGTGCATTTCCACCGGACAGTATGAGACAGCCAGGGAGATCTTGCGGACCTTTGCGGCAAATGAGCGCGATGGCCTGATGCCGAATCTGTTTCCGGAAGGGCAGAATGAACCAAGATACAATACAGTGGATGCGGCGCTGCTTTTTATCAACTGTGTGTATCTGTATCATCAGGCGGCCGGGGATATGGACTTTGTCAGAGAAGTCTGGCCGGTGATGGAGCGTGTGATCGCAAAATATAAAGAAGGAACCAGACATGGCATCCGAATGGACGAAGACGGCCTGATCCGGGCAGGGGAAGGGCTGGATCAGGTGACCTGGATGGACGTCCGGGTGGGGGAGATCATTCCGACACCAAGGCACGGGAAACCGGTGGAGATCAATGCCTACTGGTATAATGCGCTTCGAATTATGGAAACATTTGCATCTGAACTGGGATTGGAATATACTGGGTATGGGGTGCTTGCGGACAAGGTCAGCCGGTCATTCCGGGAGCAGTTCTGGAATGAGGAGAAAGGATGCTTAAAAGATCTGGTGTCCGGGACAAAGGCAGACGGACAGATCCGCTGCAATCAGATCTGGGCCGTATCCATGCCGTTTACCATGCTGGAAAAGGAGCAGGAACAGCAGGTGGTACGCACTGTCTATGAGAAATTGTACACCCCGTACGGACTGCGGACGCTGGAAGAAGGAGATGAAGAATTCCACCCGTTTTATGGAGGAGAGATGGTAGAAAGGGACCTGGCATATCACCAGGGGACCGTCTGGACATTCCCGCTTGGTGCCTATTATCTGGCATATCTGAAAGTATGCGGATACAGCGAAGAGGCAAAAGCCGAGGTCCGGGAGCATCTGGAGGTCATGGAAAGCGCCATGAGAGAAGGATGTATCGGACAGCTTCCGGAAATATACGATGGAGACAATCCGTCCTCATCCAAAGGATGTTTCGCCCAGGCGTGGAGCGTGGGGGAGATCCTGCGGGTGTATGAGGCAGTCGAATAAGAACGCACATCGAAAGGAGAACAAAGATGGAACAGTTATTACAGGAGATGTTACAGAAGAAATACGGGAAAGGCATCAGCGATGCTTCCAATGAAGAAATCTATACAGCACTGTTGTGCATTACAAAGGAAAAAATGGCAGGGATGAAGAGAAATGAGGGAAACAAAAAGCTCTACTATATTTCCGCTGAATTTCTGATCGGGAAGCTCTTATCAAACAACCTGATCAATCTGGGGCTGTTTGAAGAGACGAGAGCAGTACTGGAAAATCATGGCAAGAGCATTACCGAGATCGAAGAAGTGGAGCCGGAACCGTCCCTCGGAAACGGAGGACTTGGACGTCTGGCGGCCTGCTTTCTGGATTCTATTGCCACACTGGGACTGCCTGGGGACGGCGTAGGATTAAATTACCACGATGGCTTATTCCGTCAGACATTTGTGGACAACAAGCAGAGAGAAGAGAAAAATCCGTGGATTACGGACAACAGCTGGCTCACCAGAACAGAACGTCACTTTGAGGTACCATTTAAGGATTTCACGCTGACCTCCACCATGTATGATATCGACGTTCCGGGATACAAGAATGGCTGCAACAAGCTCCATCTGTTTGACCTGGATTCCGTAGATGAATCCATCATTCATGACGGTATCCAGTTTGATAAAGAAGATGTCCGAAGAAACCTGACCCTCTTCCTTTATCCGGATGACAGCGATGAGGCTGGTCAGCTCCTGCGGATCTATCAGCAGTACTTCATGGTCAGCAATGCGTCCCAGCTGATCCTGGCAGAGGCAGAGGAAAAAGGATATAACCTTTACCAGCTCTATGACCATGTGGCAATCCAGATCAATGATACCCATCCGACCATGGTGATTCCGGAGCTGATCCGTCTCCTCATGCAGAGAGGATTCAACATGGATACTGCGGTAGATGTAGTGAGAAAGACCTGCGCGTATACGAACCATACGATCCTGGCAGAAGCCCTGGAAAAATGGCCGATTTACTATCTGGAGAAGGTTGTTCCTCACCTGATGCCGATTATCCGGGATCTGGACGCCCGCGTCAGAAGAGACTTCCATGATGAGAGAGTTTACATCATCGATCAGCAGGACCGGGTACACATGGCCCACATTGACATCCATTTTGGATATGCAGTCAATGGAGTAGCGGCTCTTCACACTGAAATTTTAAAAGAATCCGAGTTAAAGCCGTTCTACGATATTTATCCGGAAAAATTCAACAACAAGACAAATGGAATCACCTTCCGCAGATGGCTGGTTCACTGCAATCATGAACTGTCCGACTATCTGACAGGTCTGATCGGACCGGACTTCATGGACGATGCGTCCAATCTGGAAAAGCTGCTTGCTTATCAGGATGACGAGAAGGTGCTTGGCGATCTGAGAGCAATCAAGAAAGACGCAAAAACGGCCCTGAAGGATTATCTGAAGCAGACCCAGGGCGTGGAGATTGACGAGAATTCCATTTTCGACATTCAGATCAAACGTCTCCATGAGTACAAGAGACAGCAGATGAATGCACTGTACGCAATTTATAAATATAAAGAAATCAAGAAAGGCAATCTGCCGAAACGCCCGATTACTATGATCTTCGGTGCGAAGGCAGCTCCGGCATACACAATCGCAAAGGACATTATTCATCTGATTCTGTGCCTGCAGCAGCTCATCGACAATGATCCGGAAGTCAGTCCGTACCTGAAGATTGTCATGGTAGAAAACTACAATGTCACAAAGGCTGAGAAGCTCATTCCGGCCTGCGATATTTCCGAGCAGATTTCCCTTGCCTCCAAAGAGGCATCCGGAACCGGAAACATGAAATTCATGCTGAACGGCGCCGTGACACTGGGAACCGAGGATGGGGCAAACGTAGAGATCCATGAACTGGTGGGAGATGACAATATCTACATCTTTGGAGCAAAATCAGAAGAGGTCATCAGGCTTTATGATACCCAGGGATATCATTCCGGAGAAATCTATGACAGCGATCCGATGATCGAGGAGCTGGTAGACTTTATCATCAGCAAGGAACTGATCCGTCTTGGTGATCCGACAAACCTTACCAGACTTTACAAAGAGATTGTATCCAAAGACTGGTTTATGACCCTTCTGGATGTGAAAGATTACATTCAGACAAAAGAGCGGATGCTCGCGGATTATGAGGATGAAAAGGCGTGGGAGAAGAAGGCGCTTGTCAACATTGCAAAAGCAGGATTCTTCTCATCTGACCGGACCATCCGGGAATACAATGAGGACATCTGGCATCTGTAGGCCGGATGTGGCAGAAAGGTGAACAAATTATGAGAGAAACAGGAATATTGATGCCGGTATCCGCACTCCCGTCCCGTACGGGAGTGGGGGAACTGGGCGCATACGCATATGAGTTTGTCGACGCCCTCAAGGAAAACGGTGTAAAGATCTGGCAGATCCTTCCGCTCAATCCGGTGGGATACGGCAATTCTCCATACCAGCCGTATTCCTCCTGCGCAGGAGATGAGATTTACTTAAGTCTGGACCTGCTCTTCGAAGACGGTCTGCTCAAGGAGAAGGCTCCTTCCTTTCATGAGCAGGCAAAAACCGTGGATTATGATGCGGTCCGGGCATTTAAAGAGCCGTACCTGAAAGAAGCGTTTTCCAATTTTCAGGAGACGGAAGAGTACCGGGAATTTACAAGACAGCCATGGGTGTACGAATACGCGGTATTTCGCGCTCTGAAAAAGGCTAACGGCAATGTCTGCTGGAATGAATGGAAAGCAGAAGACAAGGCCTGGCCGGAAGTCCCTGCACCCCTTGCAAAAGAGCAGGAAGACGAGGCGGCTTATCAGATGTTCCTTCAGTACGAGTTTTTTACCCAGTGGATGGCTGTGAAGAAGCACGCCAACGAAAACGGTATCCAGATCATGGGGGATGTCCCGTTTTATGTGGGCGTGGACTCGGTAGACGTCTGGGGCGGAAAGGATAACTTCCTTCTGGACACGGACGGGCGTCCGATCTTTATTGCTGGGGTACCGCCTGATTATTTCAGCGCCACCGGACAGCGGTGGGGTAACCCGATTTACAACTGGGACTATATGAAAGAGCATGACTATCAGTTCTGGACCGACCGGATCGGATACAATCAGAAGCTGTTTGATATTATCCGGATCGACCATTTCCGGGCGTTTGACACTTTCTGGAAAATTCCGGCCGAGTGCCCGACAGCCATTGAAGGAGAATGGATCGAAGCTCCGGGATACGAGGTCATCGATACACTGAAAGCAAAGATTGAAGGACTCAATCTGGTGGCGGAAGACCTGGGGGAACTTCGCCCGGAAGTACTGGAATTAAAAGACCATTATCATTTGAAAGGGATGAAAATCCTCGTCTTTTCTATTGAGACAGGTGGAAAATATGCCTACGACAGTTTCCACGATGTGGAAAACATGATCATTTATACCGGTACCCATGACAATGACACCCTCATGCAGTGGTATGAGAAATTAAGCACAGCAGCCAGAAGAAAAGTCCGCCGTTTCCTGACCAGACAGGGTATCAAACAGGGTTCCGTCAAGGACAGGCTTTTGACGTATACGTTCCGAAGTAAGGCAGAATATGCCATTATTCCGATGGCGGATATCCTGGGACTGGGAGCGGAAGGTCATATCAACACACCGGGAACGGTTGGTTCCCCGAACTGGGAATGGAGAATGACGGATCTTACGCAGGCGAAGAGGGAATTGAAACATTACCGGAAAGCAATGACAGAAAGGGCCTGATCACAGATGGATTTTACAGGAGTTTACCATAGAACAACCGAGCAGATGAGTTACGCTTTAAATGAATCGGAGCTGATTGTCAATCTGAAGACCGGGTATGATGTAAAGAGGGTATTCCTCTATTATGGCGATCCTTTTGAAGCGGGGATTCTCGGAGGAAACGAAAAGTGGACCGGAGTCCGGGAAGAGATTGTCTACAAAAAGCGGCTGAAACATCAGATCTGGTGGACCACCACTCTGGTGCCGAAATACAAGCGCTGCAAATATTATTTCGAGCTGCACACAGAGGACGAAATCTGGTACTATTTTGAGGATGGATTTCTGACGAAAGAGCAGATGGAGATGGATGGCCGGATGCTCCAGTGCTTTACGGTTCCGTGGATGAATCCGGCTGACGTGAACCGGACGCCGGACTGGGTGAACGATACGGTATGGTATCAGATTTTTCCGGACCGTTTCTGCAACGGAACGCCGGGAGACGGCCGGGAAGGAATTCTTCCGTGGAAAAATGAGGGAGAAGTCAAAAACGAAGAACGTTACGGCGGAAACCTGGAGGGAATCCGTCAGAAGCTTCCTTATCTGAAAGAACTTGGTATCACCGGAATTTACCTGAATCCGATTATGGAGGCAGACTCCAACCATAAATACGACACAAAAGATTATACAAAGATTGATCCCCAGTTCGGGGACGGGGAGACGATGAAGCGACTCGTGACAGAGGCCCATGAACACGGGATCCGGGTGATGGTGGACGCAGTCTTTAATCATTGTGGAAAAGATTTTGCGCCATGGCTGGACGTGAAGAAAAACGGGAAAGATTCCGCCTACGCAGACTGGTTCATGGTCAACGACTGGACGATGCTGAACAAAGAGGCAAGTACCAGAGACGGACGGTATTACTCCTTCGCTTTTGCGGACAAAATGCCGAAACTCAATACGAACAGTGAACCCGTGATCCGCTATTTTCAGGACGTCTGCGAGGGATGGATCCGGGACTATGATATTGACGGCATCCGCTTTGATGTGGGAAATGAAGTGTCCCACCGGTTCCTGAAACGGATCCGGGATCATGTGAAAGCCATCAAACCGGATATCTATCTTCTGGGAGAGATCTGGCATGACGCCAGCCAGTGGCTGATGGGAGACGAATACGATTCCGTCATGAACTATCCGCTCATGAGCGGCATTCACGATTTCTTCATTGATCAGACGATGAAAAAGGAAGACTTTGAGTATATGATTAACCACTGCTACACGATGTATATGCAGCAGTCCAACAATGTACTGTTTAATCTTCTGGATTCCCACGATACGGAGCGGTTGATGAACCGGTTCCACGATCTGGATCTATTCTACCAGCAGCTGGCGATTCTCTTTACCATGCCGGGAAGCCCGTGTATCTACTACGGCACGGAAATCGCCCTGGAAGGAGGATTTGATCCGGACTGCCGCAGGTGCATGCCGTGGGATCGGATTCAGACCGAAGAAAATCAGCAGAAAATTCATGAGATCCAGAAGCTGATTCATCTGCGAAAGACGGAACCGGCGCTTAAAAGTCTGTACTTCCATTTCCCGGAAGAATACGATGAACCGCGTCTGGTACAGTATATCAAACTTGATCAGGAACAGAACAAGATTGAGATCCTTCTGAACTGCACGGAAGAACTGGTGACAGTAAAAGGAGAAGGAGAGGTTCTGTTTGAGAGACAATATCAGGATGGGCATCTGGAACCGAAAGGGGTACTGATTCGGAGAACCGGGTGGTAAGAAAGATGTGACAGTTGATTCTAAGTTTCTGCAATCATAAGGGGAGGGAATGACACGTATAAGTCATTACCTCCCCCTTGATTATGCCCCAGGTTTATAAAGGTTAGAAAAATTTATTCTTCTTTTCCTTGAAACACCAGTTTTTTCGTGTTATTCTCTACTTATCGGAAAAGCACTCTGCTTTTTCCTTTTCAAGGCGTTCGCCGTTTTATCCAACTATTTGACAAGAGAATTATGAGGGCAGCTTTCTGTCTGGGAAATACGTTTTTTCTTTAGGACGTCTCTTTTCTGGTACCCGGAAATATGGTAGACTACAAGAAACAGAAACAG
>ERZ1643246.881-NODE-881-length-35588-cov-7.061830_pt1 | contig 35588 bp, 29 predicted proteins | sample MGYA00579265_ERZ1643246 | MGnify/ENA primary metagenome ERZ1643246 (study PRJEB29033, sample SAMEA4952261) | chicken gut metagenome | biome: Broiler Chicken; feature: Gastrointestinal Tract; material: Caecum | place: Ireland | collected 2018 | study: Broiler...
GCCTGCGCAGCAGCCAGTCTCGCGATCGGAACACGGAAAGGTGAGCAGGATACATAGTTCAGGCCAACCTTGTGGCAGAACTCTACGGAAGAAGGATCTCCGCCGTGCTCGCCGCAGATACCGCACTTCAGCTCCGGTCTTACGGAACGGCCCTTCTCAACCGCCATCTTCACCAGCTGTCCAACGCCCTCCTGATCCAGTCTTGCGAAGGGATCGGACTCGTAGATCTTAGCCTTGTAGTAGGAATCTAAGAACTTGCCGGCGTCGTCACGGGAGAAGCCGAAGGTCATCTGGGTCAGATCGTTGGTTCCGAAGGAGAAGAACTCTGCCTCCTCAGCGATCTTGTCCGCAGTCAGAGCAGCTCTGGGGATCTCGATCATGGTACCGATGTGGTACTGCATGTCGGAACCTTTCTCCTTCTTAACCTGCTCTGCGGTCTCCACTACGATATCCTTTACATACTTCAGCTCTTTCTTCTCGCCTACCAGAGGAATCATGATCTCGGGAACGATGTCGTATCCGCACTCCTCTTTCACCTCGATAGCAGCCTCCATAACAGCTCTGGTCTGCATCTTGGCGATCTCCGGATAGGTAACAGCCAGACGGCAGCCACGGTGACCCATCATGGGGTTGAACTCATGGAGCGCATCGCATTTTGCCTTAACCTCCTCAGGAGTCATACCCATATCATCAGCCAAAGCCTTGATGTCCTCGGGATCGGTGGGAACGAACTCATGCAGCGGCGGATCCAGATAACGAACGGTCATGGGTCTGCCCTCCAGAGCCTTGTACATCGCCTTGAAGTCGCCCTTCTGGAACGGGATCAGCTCATTTAAAGCTTCCTCTCTCTGCTCAACGGTGTCAGAAAGGATCATCTTGCGGATCTTCGGAATCCTCTCAGCGTCAAAGAACATATGCTCGGTACGGCACAGTCCGATTCCCTCAGCGCCCAGCTTCACAGCGTTGATGGTGTCAGCGGGAGTATCGGCATTGGTGCGGACCTTCAGAGTTCTGAACTGGTCTGCCCAATCCATAATTCTCTGGAAGTTTCCGCTTACGCTTGCTTCCTGAGTCTGAATGTCGCCCTTGTAAATCTTGCCGGTGCTTCCGTCCAGAGAGATGTAGTCTCCCTCGTGGAAGGTGTAGCCGCCCAGCTCAAATACCTTTGCTTCCTCGTCAATCTTGATTTCGCCGCATCCGGATACGCAGCAGGTTCCCATGCCTCTTGCAACAACAGCTGCGTGGGAGGTCATGCCGCCGCGAACGGTCAGGATACCCTGAGCAGCATGCATACCCTCAATGTCCTCAGGAGAGGTCTCCAGACGAACCAGGATGACGCGCTCGCCTCTTCCGCCGATTCCGGCAGCCTTGGCATCCTCTGCGGTAAAGTATACCTTACCGGCAGCAGCGCCAGGAGATGCGGGCAGAGCCTCGCCGATCACCTCTCCGGCCTTTAATGCCTCGGGAACGAAGGTGGGATGGAGCAGCTGGTCTAAGGACTTAGCCTCGATCCTGCAGACAGCGGTCTCAGGAGTAATCTGTCCCTCATCTACCAGGTCGCAGGCAATCTGGATGGCAGCGGGAGCGGTCCTCTTACCGTTTCTGGTCTGCAGGAAGTACAGTTTTCCTTCCTCAATGGTGAACTCCATATCCTGCATGTCGTGGAAATGGTTCTCCAGCTTCATCGCCAGGTCTACGAACTGCTTATAGCACTCCGGCAGATCCTTCTCCAGCTGGGAGATGGGCTGAGGAGTACGAACGCCTGCTACTACGTCCTCGCCCTGAGCATTGATCAGATACTCACCGAAAATGCCCTTTGCGCCGGTAGCGGGGTTACGGGTAAATGCAACGCCTGTTCCGGAGGTGTTGCCCTTATTTCCAAATACCATGGTCTGTACGTTAACGGCAGTTCCCCAATCGCCGGGAATGTCGTTCATACGGCGGTAAACGATAGCTCTTGGGTTGTCCCAGGAACGGAATACGGCCTTTACGGCGCCCATCAGCTGCTCCTTGGGATCCTGGGGGAACTCTTCGCCGTTCATGGCTTCCTTGTAAACAGCCTTGAAGCGCTCAGCCAGCTCCTTCAAATCCTCAGCAGTCAGCTCGGTATCGTAATGTACGCCCTTGGCCTCCTTCATCTCGTCGATCAGCTTCTCAAAGTAGGACTTGGGAACTTCCATAACCACATCAGAGTACATCTGAATGAATCTGCGGTAGGAATCATATGCGAATCTGGGGTTTCCGGTCTTTCTTGCAAAGCCCTCAACCGCTACGTCATTTAATCCCAGGTTCAGAATGGTATCCATCATGCCGGGCATGGATGCTCTCGCGCCGGAACGAACGGAAACCAGTAAGGGATCCTCGGTATCTCCGAACTTCTTGCCGTTTACACCCTCCAGCCAGGTCAGCGCCTCAAAAATCTGATCCTGGATCTCCTGGGAAATCTGCTTGCCGCAGTTGTAATACTCGGTGCAGGCCTCAGTGGTTACCGTAAATCCCTGGGGGATCGGCATACCCAAATTGGTCATCTCAGCCAGGTTGCAGCCCTTGCCGCCCAGAAGGTTTCTCATTGCGGCGCTGCCTTCATGAAACTTATAAACCCATTTTGCCATCCGTGTTACTCCTCCTCGTATTCTATAGATTGGCATATCCGCTCACATCCAGCTGCTTGTCCTGCCAGGATGTCCGTCCCCGCTGCACATGAGCCTGAAAGCAGGGCGACGCACGAAATATCTGCTGCCGCCCATCTCATTTATTATATATCAAAATCAGACGACTCGTAAAGGCTTTTTCTTCGAAATTCTGGAAAAATTTTAGCAATTATATACTTAAAATTGGTGAAAGTGCTTTCATTTTCTGTCTATTTTCATATATCCGTTTTTTATTCGTATATACGATTATACAATTTCTCTATCCCATCAGTCCCAGATACCAGGACAAGATCTGATCCCCCCAAAAAGCGGCCAGACCGGCTCCCGCGCACAAAAAGGGGCCGAAGGCGAAATGCTCCTTTCGGCCTTTCCTTCCGGTCAGGACCAGGAATCCGCCGTAAATTCCTCCGGCCATCACTGCGGTCATAAAAGAAACCAGACAGCGCCTCCAGCCTAAAAACAATCCGATCCCGGCCATCAGTTTCACATCCCCGCCCCCAAAAGCTCCGGGTATGGCCAGGATCAGCAGGAACATCGGGATACTGACGCAGGCCATGCCCATCAGACGTTCTCCTGCCACCCTTCCTGCCAAAGCCCATCCGCCCAGATGCGCCGCTGCCAATCCATCCGAAAGCAGAGACAGCACTGCCGCAAAAAGGATAAGGGCATTCAGTTCATCCGGGATCTCCATGGTCTCCTGGTCAATCTGGGAAACAGCGGTCAGAAGGGCAAGAAAAATCAGCATAATCCCGCCGCTGCGGGATACACCCCAAAATTCCGCACACAGCAGGCTGCAGATACCTCCCCACAACTCCGTCAGCGGATAGCGCAGGGATATTTTCTCCCCGCAGTACCGGCAGCGTCCTTTCAGAAGCAGCCAACTGACCACAGGGATCAGATCTCTCCAGCCTAAGGTCCGGCCGCAAAACGGGCAGCGGCTGCGGTCCGTAAGAAAGTTCATGTTTCTGGGCAGACGGTAGACCAAAACATTCATGAAGGAGAAGAGGCAGATACCTGCTGCTGTCCAAACGATCATCATATATCCTTCATCCCGCTTCTTTCATCAGATTTTCTGTCATCATGAAAAGGTAAAAACGATCTTTCGGATGGACGGATCATGGGTGTCGGAAAAATCAAAAGCCTCCTGCGCTTTCTCAATGGGGAACGTGTGGGACACACTGCCGCTTAAATCCAGCTTTCCCTCCCGGATCAGATCGATCGCTTTTCCAAACATACGATTCTGAAGCCGGGACCCTCTTACGTCCAGCTCCTTCGATGTAATGAGAAACTGATTGACCTCCACGGCCGCTGTGGAAAATCCCATAGTCATCACGCGCCCCGCGTTTCCTGTCACTTTCAGAAGATCCATCAGGGAATCCTTGGTACAGGCCGCATCGATGGAAACTGTTGTTCCTCTTCCGCCTGTATACTGCTTTACCATCTCCTCCAGGTTTTCTTTTGCTGTATGGATGGTATAGGCAGCCCCGTTCGCCTTCGCCTCCTGAAGCTTGCCGTCCACCAGATCCGCCACAATAATATGCGGACAGACCAAACGTGCGATCTTCAGAATAGTACTCCCCAATGCACCTGCTCCCAGGATCAGGAGCATATCGTCCTCTTTCAGACCCGCCCTGCTGCAGGCCTGGATGGCAATCGTAGTGGGCTCAATCATAACTGCATCCTCATCTCTCAGCCCATCCGGCAGAATGTGGCAGTCTTCCTCCGGAACTGCAATATAATCCCGATATCCCCCGTCCGTATGTACCCCTCTGACCTGAAGATGGTCGCACACATTTCCTCTGCCCATCCGGCAGGGATAGCAGGTCCCGCAGCTAATCACCTGGTTGATGATCACCCGGTCCCCCGGCTTTACATCCTTCACCTTCGGTCCTGTTTCCTCCACCACGCCTACCATCTCATGGCCAATGATCCTGGGATAGGTAGCTGCAGCATTGGTCCCATGATAAATCCCCATATCTGAGCCGCAGATGCCTGCGGCTGTCATACGCACCAGCACGCGATCATGAGAATCCAATACAGGCTTTGGAACGTCCACAATCTTTAATTCTCCCGGCCTGACAATCTGTACTGCTCTCACTGCTCTTTTCTCCTTTCAACACATTCTGGATCTGACTGCCGTGATCTTCTTTACACGCCTCTCATGAAATATCTGCGACATCCAAATTTCCCTCTGCAATCGAACAGACCTGCTCCCAGATCTGCTCATCCACCGCAACACCCTGTTCCATGCTCTTGGTCCGTGTGGCGATCGTCCGTTCTCCCGGATAGGAAACGCGCCCGCCTTCCCGCTCCGGATGGCTGGCGTGAGCAGCCTCAATACGCTTGTCCATTTTTTTCTGGATTTCTTCTTTTTCTCCAAACAGATAGGGATCAAATGCAATGAAAATCTGGCAGCAGCTCCCGCAGCTTCCCTTTCCCAGTTCATCCATATCCGTACCTGTATTTCCGTTTGCCAGCATAGCGGCTGCCAGATCCAGCGCCAAAGCCATTGCACTTCCCTTCCAGTATCCCATAGGGAGGATTCTCCGGCTCTCCTGGATGGCTCCCGGGTCGGTGGTCAGATTTCCGTCCTTATCAAATCCTCCTGGAAAGGGAAGCTGTTTTCCTGCCAGACGGTATACGCCCAGCTTCCCGTAAGCATACTGGCTCATAGCCATATCCAGTACCACCGGCCCCTGGTCTCTGGGAAGAGCGATGCAGAAGGGATTGTTTCCCACCCCCTGCTCATCGCTTCCCCACAGAGGCATGCAGCTCTCCGTATTAATCCAGCAGATTCCCGCATATCCTGCCTCCGCCATACGCCAGGCATAAGTTCCTCCCCGCATCCAGTGGGTAGTATTGCGCAGGGTTACACAGCCGATGCCATGTACCTTCGCCAGTTCCACGGCCCTGTCAGCACAAAAAAGTCCATTTAAAATACCGATTCCCAGATGGCCATCGTAATTTTCAACCGCTCCCTTGGCACCCTTTTTCTCTGGTTTTCCATCCAGATCCACCCAGCCCCTGCGGATATACTGCACAAATCTGGGAATCCGGTTCAATCCGTGGCTTTCCACTCCGTCCGCGCTGGACTGGGCATGGATCCCGGCACAGATTTCTGCCTGTTCCTCTGTCAGACCCGCCTGAAGCAGAGCCTTTTTCACCGTCTCCTTTACAACTTCATAAGGGATGCTTAAGCTCATCGTATTCTCCTTTCCTGCCGGCGCCATTCGCTTTCCATCTGCGCCTTTTCCGTTCTATTGTAGCAAATCAGCCGCGCCGGGGCAATTGCATCTTCATTTTCTTTCCATTAGCCTTTCCCCTCATCCTTTAACTGTGATATAATGAATAAACTGTTACGCGGAAATAATAAAAGGGGGATTTCTATGATGGATTTTCAGACGATGTTTTCACTTCAGGGAAAAAAAGCTTTGATCTCCGGAGGCACCGGAGGGCTCGGCAGTGCAATTGCAGAAGCATTTCTCCGCCAGGGCGCTCAGGTTGCTGTCTGCGGGGGGCATCCGCAAAAAGCACAGCCTCTGCTGGAGCTCGCCCAAACGATTGGTCAAAAAGCATTTTCCTTCGGCTGCGACCTCACTTCTCCGAGACAGGTCAATACCCTTTTGGAGCAGGTGGAACAACAGATGGGAGGCGTGGATATTCTGGTCAACAGTGCCGGAATCAACCGGCTGATGCCGGCGGAGGAGTATTCCGATGAAGATTTCTCCCATGTCCTGGATGTAAATTTAAAGGCACTTCATACCCTCACCCGTGAAACCGGCCGCCGTTTCATGATTCCCAGGCGTTACGGCCGGATTCTCAATCTCTCCTCCGTCAAAAGCCTGATCGGAACTTCTGCAGATTACATCGCCTACTGCGCCAGCAAAGGGGCAGTTAATATGTACACAAAGCAGCTGGCCTGCGAATGGGGAAAATATCAGATCACCTGCAATGCCATTGCTCCCACCTTTGTGCGCACACCCATCAATTCCTTCCAGCTGGATGATCCGGTATTTTATGAATCCCTTACCAGGCGGATCCCTCTGGGGCGGATCGGAAAAGAAAGCGATATTGCAGCGGCAGCCCTGTTTTTGTGCAGCGATGCCTCTTCCTTCATCACCGGCCAGATTCTGTGTGTGGACGGCGGTTTGACTGCCATGCAGTGATGGACCAGGGCTTGTCCGGATCAGCGGGGGACATCCTATAAAATACTCATATATTCCTTCAGCTTTTTCGACACAACCGGATCTTCCAAAGGCGACACATATATCTGGTGAAGATAGGCTCGGATCGTACGTTCCGGCTCCAGCCTCTGCCTATACTCCATGGGGCGGCAAAACCAGAGATAAAGTCAGGGTGTATGCTTCTCCCATGACAAAGGAAAACGACCCGGAGGCATTGAAACAAAGCTATCAGGCTTTGAAAGACCACGGTTTTACCGCCGCCAAAATCTTTGTAAATGGTCCTGTCCGGTCAGAAAAAAATGGACGCGATGAATTTTTCTGCGGCAGGATCGAGGAAGAGCTGGAAAAGGTGGAAATGATCCGGGAAGCTGTGGGCAAAGACTTTGATCTGATTCTGGAAACCCACCGGGGAATGACCAAACCCGAAGCCATTACCTTTGGCCAGGAAGCCGCCGCTTTCCGCCCCATGGTACTGGAGGACCCCGTTACTCCGGATAACCTCGATACCATGGCAGAGGTAGCTTCTAAAATCGCCGTTCCCATTGCCACAGGCGAACGTTTCATCAACATCAAGGAATTTGAGATGCTGTTCCGCAGAGATGCTGCTTCCTATGTCCGGCCCGATGTATGTGCCATCGGCGGCATCACTGCTGCGAAGAAAATTTGCGGCATGGCGGAAGCCAACGATGTATTGATCATTCCTCACAATCCACTGGGGCCTGTTTCCACTGCCGCCTGCCTCCAGATTTGCGCTTCTATTCCCAATTTTGGAATTCAGGAACTCCCCGGCTTCTGCTTAAACGGAGCAGAGGACGCCATGGTTCAAAAGCCATTTACGGTAAAAGATGGCTGCTTGATCATTCCGGATGCCCCCGGCATTGGAATTGAACTGTCTGAACACGCCTGCGAGCTTTACCCCTTAAAAGACAGGGGCGGCCTGGAAGCTAAACGAATGTTTGATGGCTCTGTAAAAGACTGGTAATCTGCTATGGGTGCCGGCGGATACGATGTCAAATCCCTTGTTAAAATGAGCTGGCTGATCAGCATTGTCCTGACAATTGCCTATATTGCATGGGTGAGCATCACAATGCCTGCATTCTAAATACAAAAAGGAGCTCTGCCGAATTTCACTAATACGGCAGAACTCCTTTTGAGACTTAAACTTTAAAGCGGTACCCGACTCCCCAGATTGTCTCAATATACTGGGGCTTTGCGGTATTAAACTCAATCTTCTCACGAATCTTCTTAATGTGGACCGTCACCGTGGCAATATCTCCGATGGATTCCATGTCCCATATTTTGGAAAATAATTCCTCTTTGGTAAACACATGGTTGGGATTCTGGGCCAGGAAGGTCAAAAGATCAAATTCCTTAGTGGTAAAAGTCTTCTCCTCCCCGTTGACCCACACTCTCCTGGCCGTCTTATCAATCTTCAGCCCCCGGATTTCGATGATCTCATTGGCAGGCTGTCCGCTTCCGATCAGCCGCTCATAACGCGCCAGATGAGCCTTCACCCGGGCCACCATCTCGCTGGGACTGAAGGGTTTTGTAATATAATCGTCCGCCCCCAGGCCAAGTCCCCGAATCTTGTCAATGTCCTCCTTTTTGGCGGAAATCATGATAATGGGAGTATTCTTCACCTCCCGGATCTTTTTGCAGATCTCAAACCCATCCGTTCCAGGAAGCATCAAATCCAGGATGAATAAATCAAAATCGCCTTTCAGGGCCTTTTCCAACCCTTCCGTGCCGTCATTCTCAATCTCCACTTCAAATCCGGAGAGCTCCAGATAATCCTTTTCCAGCTCCGCAATGCTCTCCTCATCTTCTACAATCAGTATTTTACTCATCCTGTATAACCTCCTGATATTTTCTTAAGACGAAATGGATCTCCGTCCCGATGCCCTCCTTGCTGGTGGCCCAAATCCGTCCTCCGTGATCCTCAATAATCTTGCGCACAATGGACAGTCCGATTCCGCTGCCTCCCTGGGAAGAATTGCGTGAAGAATCGGTCCGGTAAAAACGGTCAAAGATATTGGGCAGGTCCTTGGCGGCAATTCCCTTGCCATTGTCCTCGATTTCCACCTGGATAAAATCGCCCACATCCTTGATCCGAATATTGATAATCCCTTTTTTCTTATCCAGATATTTGACGGAATTACTGATGATATTGTTGATGACCCGCTTCATCTGCTCTGCATCCGCGATAATCAGCACATCCTCATCCACATAATTAAAATACCCCAGCTCAATGCCTCTGGCCTCCATATCCAGCCCTACTTCCTCCACACAATCCCGGAAATACTGGGCTACATTGATTTTGGAATAAGTGTAGGGGATCCGGTTGGTATCCATCTTGGAATAAAAGGTCAGCTCATCAATCAGCCGGTCCATGTCATTGGCTTTATTGTAAATGGTGCGGATGTATTTGTCCAGCTTTTCCGGAGAGGAAGCCACCCCGTCCAAGATTCCCTCCACATAGCCCTTGATGGCGGTAATAGGGGTCTTCAGGTCATGGGAGATATTGCTGATCAGTTCCTTGCTCTCCTTATCATACTGGAGCTTTTCCTCTGCATTCTCCTTCAGGCGCAGACGCATCTCCTCAAAATCGCTGCAAAGCTGGCCGATCTCGTCATCCGCCTCCACATCCAGGGTAAATTCCAGATTTCCGTCCCGTATCTTTTTGGTGGCCTCCTGGAGTTTATTTAAGGGACCCAGGATCGATCGGTAGACCCAGATCACCAAAAGGATTCCCGCTGCTACCAGAATAGAGATTCCAACCAGCAAAAGCTCCTGAACCATGGATTTTACTTCCGGGATCAAATCTCCTACATTGGACACAATAAATACACTTCCCGGAACATCGTCCGTAAAATTAAAATCAATCTGTTTAATCAGATGCTGGCTCTCTCCATCCAGATAGATGCCGCCTTCCAGGTCCTCACCCATAGCGTTGAATTCCAGCAGTTGACGGCACAGGTTCTGATCCACCGCTCCGCCGTCGCCGCCCCAATAGATAATCCCGTCGCCTTTACGCACGATCAGATAGGCGTAGTTCTCCTTCAGCCGGGCATTCACCTGGTCCAGATAAGTCTTATCCTCGTAGAGGTCCGGCGACTTTTCAATTTCTTCACGGATATCCTGCTGTGCCCGGCTGGTCAGACGGTTAAATACCTGAAGGGAGTTACCGGAAAACAGGTCGATCCGCTCCGTCAGCCCGTACTCCTTTTGAAATGCCTGGGCCTGATAGGAGCTTAACGCCATCACCGCAGCGTAAAACAGCAGAAGCGGCACAATGGTAATGGTCAAAAAGGCCACAGCCAGACGCGTTTTCAGTTTCATATCGTCATTCTCCTTTACTGCCAATAAGAAAATTATATCACATCTGACGCCGCAGCGGTTATTAAACTATTATAAAATGCAAAGAGACCAAAACAGGCAGCTGCGCTGTTCCGGCCTCTTTCTTTGAACCAAATGGTTCTTAGAACATAAACTTATCCTCAAAATAATTCTTCAGCTCCGCGATCGGCACTCTCACCTGCTCCATGGTGTCGCGGTCGCGGACGGTTACGGCATGATCCTCCTCGGAATCGAAATCATAGGTGATGCAGAAGGGAGTTCCGATCTCATCCTGTCTTCTGTACCGCTTTCCGATATTTCCTCTGTCATCAAACTCGCAGTTGTAGTACTTGCACAGCTGAGTGTAGATCTTCTCCGCACCCTCATTGAGCTTCTTGGAAAGGGGCAGGATCCCGATTTTCACCGGAGCGATGGCCGGATGGAAATGAAGCACCGTACGGGTATCTCCATCGGGCAGGGTCTCCTCATCGTATGCAGAGCAGAGGAAGGCCAGGGTTACCCGGTCTGCGCCCAGGGAGGGCTCGATCACGTAGGGGATGTATTTCTCCTTTGCCTCATCATCAAAATAGCTCATATCCTGTCCGGACACGTTCTGATGCTGAGTCAGGTCGTAGTCGGTCCGGTCCGCGATTCCCCAGAGCTCGCCCCAGCCAAAGGGGAAGAGGAACTCGATATCCGTGGTAGCCTTGCTGTAGAAGCACAGCTCCTCCGGTGAATGGTCTCTGGCCCGCATCTCATCGTCCTTGATTCCCAGGCTCTTTAACCAGTTGATGCAGAACTCCTTCCAGTAGGCGAACCACTCCAGGTCTGTGCCAGGTTTGCAGAAGAACTCCAGTTCCATCTGCTCAAACTCTCTGGTACGGAAGGTAAAGTTTCCGGGCGTAATCTCATTCCGGAAGGATTTTCCGATCTGACCGATTCCAAAGGGAACCTTCTTTCTGGAGGTTCTCTGAACGTTCTTAAAGTTGACGAAAATACCCTGGGCGGTCTCGGGACGCAGATATACCGTATTCTTGGCATCCTCGGTAACGCCCTGGAAGGTCTTGAACATCAGGTTAAACTGGCGGATATCCGTAAAATCGTGGGCGCCGCAGCTGGGACAGCAGATATGGTGGTCCTCAATATACTGCTTCATCTGCTCCTGGCTCCATCCGTCTACGGAACCCTCCAGAGTGATGCCGTGCTCCGCGTTGTAGTCCTCGATCAGCTTGTCTGCACGGAAACGCTCCTTACACTGCTTGCAGTCCATCAGAGGGTCGGAAAATCCGCCCAGATGTCCGCTGGCCACCCAGGTCTGGGAGTTCATCAGAATGGCGCAGTCCACGCCTACGTTGTAAGGACTCTCGGTGATGAATTTGCTCCACCATGCCTTTTTTACGTTGTTCTTCAGCTCCACGCCCAGATTTCCGTAATCCCAGGTATTGGCAAGACCGCCGTAAATCTCAGACCCCGGATACACAAAGCCTCTTGTTTTCGCAAGAGCCACGATTTTTTCCATTGTCTTTTCCATCGTTTTTTCCTCTCTCTCTTTTCTTCTACTGGAAAATAATATAGCTGACCCCTTCCCCGGGAGTCTGTACCGCTGATTCTCCATCCAGGGTACAGCCCTGAGTGGTGTAAAGGATCTTGCCCTCGGTCTGGATCAGACCGGCTCCTTCAATCCGCACGGCTCTGTTGCCGCCCTGTTCGGTGACCTTGGAAAGGTCCGTGCTTTTGCCCTTGGCATCTTCAAAAACAGCCTGGGAGAAATCCTCCTTCCGGGACATGGCGGATACCGTATCCGTTTCCAGACTGGCAAATGCAATCTCCGGGTTGCGGATGGCCTGGTTAAAGGCGATCAGGTTTTCCGGGGAATCGTAGTCCAGAATACATTTTAAAACCTGTCCTCCCTCTCCCTCTTCCACCGTGCAGGAAGCCACGCTGACAGGGGATGCCCCCTCTTCGCTGCCCTGGCTTTTATTAAACTCCTCTGCCTTCTGAACGGCAAAAGCCTCCAGGTCCTCCTGGGAATAATAATTCTGCCCCGTCTGCTCCACCGAGGCGCTGCTGACGGAGCCATCCTTCCTAATATAGATGCTGCTCTGCGCCGGGTCAAATCCCGACAGCGCTGCTCTCCCGGAACATCCGCAGAGCAGGAGACCGCTTAAAGCAGCCAGAAGAACCGCTCTTGCCGGCATCGTTGTTCTCATAACTTGTTTTCCTTCCTTGCTCTACCTAATACAATGATACACGGATTTCTCCGTGCAAGCGCAGCCTGTGGCCTTTTTGGCGCTTGTATCATATTATATCTGCTGACCGCCATAATTTCAAGCCTTCCCGTACAAGTTGCCCCTACTTCTTTGCCGTCCTTCTATCCGGTCAGCGTCTCCAGAATCTCCAGCGATTTGCACTGGCGGGGGAGAAAGCGCTTCCGGGCTCTCTCTACACAGCGGATAAACTCCTGTTCCACCGTATCCTTCAGCACAAAACGGTACAGCTCCTCCACAGGCGTACAGACCACATACTCCCAGGCGTATGCGCAGGAGTCAGAGACCTTCTCCTCCGGAAGCTGGGTATACTCTCCTCCGATCACCATCATTTTCAGCTCAAAAATTCTCCTCACCAGGCAGTTGTGGATCGCCGGCTTCAGCAGCGCCCGCAAGGACTGGTACACCAGCTTCAGCATTTCCGTGGCGTCCTCATTTTCTCCTGAGCACAGCCCCGCCAGCTCCAAAAAATAGGAGCCATAGCAGGCTCCTTCAATGTCCGCCGACAGTTCCTCGAAATAGTTGATCACCTGGGCCGACTGGAGATTGTAGGCAGAGCGCCCCTCATAAAGGGTAAATCTGCCGAATACGAAGGTTCTGGAGCAGGCCATCAGAGAACTGCCCTGCCTTCTGGCGCCGTGGGCAAACGCGGTGATCTTCCCCCGCTCTGTGGTTAAAAGCACCAGACGCCGGTCATAATCGCCGGAGGGGGCAGCGGTCAGAACCATCCCCAACAGCGTGATCGATTCTCTCATCTGCCCCTCTCCTTTCTCATTTCTGTTGTATATCGCTCTTTTTTGTTGGAATTACAACATAAGTGTCCCTGGAACACTGCAATTCCTAAACATCCTTGGCATCGTAGCCGTAATTCTTCATGTACAGCTCGCTGTCCCGCCACTCCCGGCGCACCTTCACCCAAAGCTGCAGATTCACTCTCATCTCCAGCATCTGCTCGATTTCCCGGCGGGCTTCCGTTCCGATTTTTTTCAGCATTCCTCCGCCCTTGCCGATGATAATCCCCTTGTGGGACTCCTTTTCGCAGATGATGCTGGCCTCAATATCCATGATGCCGCCCTTCCGCTCCTTCATCTTCTCAATGGTGACCGCAATTCCGTGAGGAATCTCATCATCCAGCAGGCGCAGCGCCTTCTCCCGGATCAGCTCCGCCGCGATCTGGCGCATCGGCTGGTCCGTCACCGTATCCTCATCGTAAAACTGTGGACCATAAGGCAGGTACTTGAAAATCAGCTCCAGCAAAAGGTCCGTATTCCGGTCCTTGAGCGCAGACAGCGGTACGATCTCCGCAAAGGGGCAGATGTCCTTGTATGCATCGATAAAGGTCAGGATCTCTTCCTGCTTTTTCACCTGGTCGATCTTGTTGATCACCAGAATGACCGGTGTTTTTACCCCGGAAAGCTGTTCGGCAATGTGGCGCTCTCCTGCTCCGATAAAGGTGGAAGGCTCCACCAGCCACAGAACCAGGTCCACCTCCTTTAAGGTGTGTTCCGCCACATTGACCATGTATTCGCCCAGCTTGTTTTTCGCCTTGTGGATTCCCGGAGTATCCAGAAAAATAATCTGTCCCCGCTCGTCGGTGTAGACCGTCTGGATCCGGTTCCGGGTAGTCTGGGGTTTATTGGAGGTAATGGCAATCTTCTGGCCGATGAGATGGTTCATCAGAGTGGATTTGCCCACATTTGGCCGTCCCACCAGTGTGACAAAGCCTGATTTTTTCTGCTTGTTTTCTTCCATTCTTCTCTCCGTTCCTTTTAATGGTACAGGTTCAGGGTCGTCTTAAACAGCTTTTCATCCTCTGTAATCTTCCGGTCATTTCCGATGACACAGAGCGCCCCCGTATCCAGTATTGCCTGAATCAGCGGAGCCAGAGCCCGAATCTCCTTCTGCCAAGTCTCCAGGATTTCCTTCCGCTCCTGGCGCAGCATCTGGGGCGTCACGCCGGAAAGGTAGGCGGACATGGACCGGCTTCCTTTCACCGACGGCGTCAGAGGTGCATCCAAATCGCTGATCGCGCCGATGACATACCTTGTCATATCCCGGTCATCAATGGAAAACTCCTCCAGATACTTCGGAATTCCCTCATAGATCTCATTGGTGGCACCCAGGTTGGGGTCCCGGTAGGATACCAAATATCCCTCGCCGGAGCGGCCAAATCCGCTCATGCAGCCGTAGGCTCCGCCCTTCACTCTCAGGTTGGTCCACAGATACTCGTAATTTAAAATCACCTTCAGTACCTTCAGCGCTCCTGTATAGGCAAACCCCTTCTCCCGGAAGGTGCCGCAGCGGGCCACATAATTCACCTGCGAGGAAGTCCTGAAGCCCTCGTTGCGATTTCCCATCTGGGGCTGGAATCTGAAATTTCTTCCATCTCCTTCCGGAAGGTTTTTCACAAACCGCTCCAGCAGTCCTGGCAGCGAACCATACCCCTTCTCATCAGCCGTATATCCGATCAGGAGATTATCCCTGGTAAACAGTCTTTCTGCCACCCGTTTCAAATGCCCGGTCAGCTCTTTGCGGTATTCCTCATCCTTGCCGTAGCGGTCTGCAGCCTGCTCCAGGAAATGGTAGTAGGCGATCCCGCCGGTCAGATCGTTGAAAGCCGAAGTGGGAGAAAAGTAAGAAGTCGCCCTCGCCACCGCCGCGCTGTGGGAGCCGCTCTCCAACTTCATTCTGGCCCGTGACCTGGTCTCATCCAGAATTTCTCCAATCCGCTTCTCGTCCTCCAGATGGGAGCTGGTAAAGATCTCCTTCATCATATCAAAGGCGAAGTCCAGCTTCTCGTAAAGCACTTTTGCGCTGACTACAAAGGCTCCGTAAAATTCCTTCGGATTCTCTAAGTCAATGTAGGAGGTGACGGAGAAATCCATGCCGCCGCTGTTTAAATAGATTTCGCTGGCCAGATCCTGATAGCTGTGTTCATCGGTATCCACATATCCCATCACGGATTTCAGGAGGCCCACATAGGGCAGGTCTTCCTGCGCAACCCGGTCAGTATGGAACAGCACCTTCAAATAGCCGATCCCGGAAGTAAAGAGATTGGTGTGGATCACCGTCACGCCATTTTCCTGCTTCACCTGATATTCCGGAACCTCTCCCTCTTCGGCGATATCCTCCCTGGTGAGCATAGGGATCTTTTCCAGATCCTCCTGAGCGGAAGGTTCCTCCTGGTAAGCTTTTAACGCTCTGGTCTCCTGCACCAGCTCCTCGATCTGAGCCCCGGACAGGGAAGCCTTGTAAGCCGCCAGCTTGTTCGCCAGCGCTTCCTCCTCTCTGGCCGTCTGGTCCACAGACGGACTGACGATCACCACCGCCTCGTGGGGATTATCCAGCAGGTAATCCCGGATGAGCTGCTCAAAATAGCGTCCCTTTACCGCCTCCTTCAAGAAGTCGAAGGTTTTCTGGTATTCCAGGTGCATAAAGGGGTCTCCATCGTAAAGCCAGCTGTCCATACACCACAGTCCGTAGATCAGCCCCTTTGGAGCAGAACCATAGTCCGCCTCCCGGTAACGGAATTCATAGTAATTCAGACCTGCCAGGAGACTCTTCTTGTCAATCCCCTGGTCCGCCAGACGGCGCAGGGTTCCCTTCACCGCCATAAGGAATTCGCCCTTCTGCTGGCGTTCTGCATTCTTGGCGATAATGGAGAAGTAGGGCTGAAGGATGCCGCTCTCATAGCCGCCGAAGATATCCTCCCCCAGCCCCGCTTCGATGAGGGCCTGCTTCAAGGGAGCCCCCGGCGCATCGATGAGGGCATACTCCAGGATCTGAAAAGCCACATAGAGGACCGGGTCCAAATCCGTTCCCACCACCGTATTCAGGGAAAGGTAGGTCCGCTTTTCGGTTCCCTCCTCCTTCGTCACTGAGTAGGTAATCTCCTGTTCCACCGGCTTCTCAAAAGCTTTCTGCATCTGGATCCGGGAATCCCCCTTCCAGTCCTGCCGGTCGTAGGCGGACAGGTACTCCTCATCCAGCCAGAGCAGTTTTTCCGCCATGTCCATATCTCCGTAGAGATAGATATAGCTGTTGGCGGGATGATAGTAATTCCGGTGAAATGCCACAAACTGCTCATAGGTCAAGTCAGGAATTTTGACCGGGTCGCCGCCGGATTCAAATCCGTAGCAGGTATCGGGGAACAGTACCGCTCTGGTATAACGGTCCAGAACGCTTTCCGGGGAGGAAAATGCCCCCTTCATCTCGTTGTAAACCACACCGTTGATGGTCAGCTCATCTTCCGGGCTTTCCAGCTCATAATGCCAGCCCTCCTGCAGAAAGATCTTCGGCTCCCGGTAGATGCTCGGATGGAAAACGCCGTCCAGATACACATCCATCAGGTTCTGAAAATCCTTGTCATTGCAGCTGGCAACCGGGTAAACGGTCTTGTCCGGGTAGGTCATGGCATTTAAAAACGTATTTAAAGAACCCTTCACCAGTTCCACAAACGGGTCCTTTACCGGAAATTTCTCCGAACCCTCCAGGACACTGTGCTCCAGGATATGGGGAAGTCCGGTACTGTCCGCCGGGGGCGTCCGAAAACCGATATTGAACACTTTATTTTCGTCTTCATTGGCCAGAAGGAACAATCTGGCGCCGCTTTTTTTGTGCTCCAGAATCATTCCCCGTGAATTCAGCTCTTTTAAATCCGCCTCCTTCACAACCTGATACTGAGTCAATTTCTTAACCTGTTCCAAATTACTGCGCTCTGACATATCTGCTCAATCTCCTTCTACATATTCCCCATCAGCCGGTCCTTCAAAATGGAGGCGCATTCCCGGACGCACATGTGGATAAACAATACCCGGTCCGACCGGGCGGCAATGCCGGACACATTCTCCATTCCCCAGTGACGGGCAATCATCACGGCCCGGAATACATGGAAATTGCTGGTGAGCACTCCGATTTCCAGCGGCTTGTCTTCCACCACCTGCACTCCGTCCGGCCCCATATTCCGGGGCGGCCTCACCGTTGCCGGTTTCTTAATCCTCTGGTGGCGCTCGATCACCACCTTGCTGAAGGCAATGTTTTCCACCGTACTGGCGGAGCGTTCCTCCAGCAGCAGGCGGTCCGGGTCCACACCGTTGTACACCAGATACCGGTACATGGCCTCCGCCTCACTGATCGGCTCGTCCTTTCCCTTTCCGCCGGACAATACCAGTATGGTATCCGGATTTTTCTCCGAATATTCGATGGCCTTGTCCAGTCTCTTCTTCAGGGAATTGCTGACTGCGTGCTCCTTCACCCTGGCTCCCAGCACGATCACATAGTCCAGTCCCTCCGGGTCCTTGCCTGCCACCCCGGAAAAGACCAGGATGCACACCACCACGAAGATCACCAGGCCGGCGATGCAGGTGGTTACCACGGAAACGGGCACCCATCTGGGAATCCGGTCCATATTCCTGGCGTAGTACCATCTGCCGTAGGATAAAAACAAAAACAGGGCGCAGAAAAACAGCCAGATAAAGGAAAACGAAGTTCCTATTCCGGAATAAATGGAAATAATGAGAAAATAGGCCGCACTTAAAACAGACAGCACGATCAAAATTCCATCAATCATCTGGAGTCACCTCCTGTTATCGGGCGTATGCCGTCCCTGCCAAGCCAGGTCACACCGCCGTTTTGCCGGATTCTTCCTTCCTTCGCAGAATATCCCACGGCTCTGTGGGAATCCCCAGGTCCACCCACACAATCTGTCTTGCATGAGGAGCACTTTCCTGCGCTTTTCCCTCCTCATCATAAATTCCTTTTACCGTAACCAGCAAATTATCCCCTGCGGGTTTCATCACCTCTATGGTCTCCCCCACGGAAAATTTGTTTTTCTGCTCGATGCGGGCTCTCCCCTGTGCATCGGTTTCCTGCACGGTTCCCAGATAGGTGTAATTTTTGTGATAGGTACTGTTGTCGTAAATCTGGGAATCCGTTCCCGGCTTTCCAAAATAGAAGCCGGTGGAAAATTCCCTGGTGGTGCATTTCCCGATCTCTTCCTTGTACCACTCCAGGCTGCGTCTGTACAGAGCCTCGTCCTTTTTGCAGTCATCGATGGCTCTCCGGTAGGTCCTGGTCACGGCAGCCACATAGAGGGCCGTCTTCATCCTTCCCTCGATCTTAAAGCTGTCGATGCCCGCCTCCAGCAGCTCCGGAATATGTTCGATCATGCACAGATCCTTGGAGTTGAAAATGAAGGTACCCCTGTCATTTTCGTACACCGGCATGTATTCTCCCGGCCTGGTCTCCTCCACTACCGCGTACTTCCAGCGGCATGGGTGGGTACAGGCTCCCTGGTTGGCATCTCTTCCGGTAAAATAATTGCTCAAAAGGCACCGTCCGGAGTAGGAAATGCACATGGCCCCGTGGATAAAGCTCTCGATCTCCATATCCTCAGGAATCCTGCTGCGGATCTGGCGAATCTCCTCCAGGGAAAGCTCCCTGGCTGTTACCACCCGCCTGGCCCCCAGCTCATACCAGAACCGGAAGGTTCCATAGTTGGTATTGTTGGCCTGGGTACTGATGTGGATCTCCACCTGGGGCAGTATCCTTTTCGCGACAGCAAAAACTCCCGGATCGGAAATGATCAGGGCATCGGGAGCAATGTCCTTAAGCTCCTTAAAATATTCCTCCACTCCGGGCAGATCCTGATTGTGGGCCAGAATATTGGCCGTCACATAAACCTTTACGCCACGCTCATGAGCAAACTGGATCCCCTCCTTCATCTCCGGAAGGGAAAAATTATGGGCCTTGGCCCGAAGACCAAAGGCCTCACCGCCGATATAAACCGCATCCGCCCCGTAAATGACAGCCGTTTTCAGTATCTCCAGGCTGCCGGCAGGAATCAGAAGCTCCGTATTTCTCATAAGTCAATCCTTTCTTTTCCGGGTGCTTAACGCCACCCCGTCTCCTACTGTGAGAATCGCTGTTTCCAAGAGCGGACAATGTTTCAGCTCATACAGATACTCCCGCATCCGGCTGTGGATGGTACGGTTTCTCCTCTCAATGGCAAAGCGTGACTGAACCACATCCCCGTCCTGGAGCACATTATCTGACACCAGAAACGCTCCGCAGGGCATCATGGGGATCAGTCTGGAAAGCCATCCCAGATACTGCCCCTTGGCCGCATCCATAAAGATCAGGTCAAAGCTCTGTCCCTCAAGGGTATCCAGCAGCTCATCCGCATCCCCTTCCAGCAACGTAATCCGGTCTTCCATCCCGGATCTGGCGAAATTTTTCCGTGCCTCGGCAATCCGTTTCTCATACTTCTCGATAGTGACAATGCTGCCGCCCTCCGGCATGGCCTGACACATCAGCAGAGCGGAATAACCAACTGCCGTGCCGATTTCCAATATCCGCATAGGCCTTATCCCATATATGAGCGCACGCAGGAGCGCGGCTGTTTCCTTTCGGATAATGGGGACCCGGTCTTCCAGGGCCTTCTTCTCAATCTCATCCAAGAGCACTCCCTGGCTGGATTCCAGGGAGTGAAGATAATCCGTCATCCTGGGATCTGTTATCATGTTTCCTCATCCTCCTGCGTTTCCGGCTGAGTGTTCAGCTCCTGCAGGATCTCCTTGGAGGTCATTGAAGTATTCAGCTCATAGGTCCCCGGATAAAAGGTGTCATACTCATAAAACCGGCTCTGGAATATAAAAGCAATTTTATTGGTGATCAGCCCCTGGTCCATCAAAAGATCCGCGATATCGCTGACCGTATCGCCCTCCTCGATCACCACCGTCCGCTCCACCCCCGGAGGCGCATCTACCGCCTCCTCGTAGAAAATGGCGTGGCCGAAGGCAAATCCCCTGGAAATCCCCTCATAAAGTATCAGGATCACAAGGGCACAGACGATCAGCTTGATCGAAATTCGGATAATGGCCGTAGTCACTCGGTTGATATCATTGGTTGTATTGCTCATGTTCAGATTCCTTTAATCGCTCTACACTTCCATAATGATCGGAAGGATCATGGGACTGCGCTTCATCCGTTTCCACAGGAAGTCGCTTAGATCATCCCGGATGATATTCTTAATCTTGCCCCAGTCACTGACATGGCGCCCCAGGCAGTCAGATACCGCATCGGACACCACTCGGTGGGCTTCCTCCAAAAGGTCCTCAGACTCCCGCACATAGACAAAGCCTCTGGACACAATGTCCGGTCCGGCCAAAAGCTGGTTGCTCCGCTTTTCCAATGTCAGAACTACCACAATAATTCCGTTCTGCGCCAGATTCTGCCGGTCTCTCAGCACAATATTTCCAACATCTCCAACGCCAAGACCGTCTACCAGTATTCCTCCGGCCTGGACATGGTCTATCACCTGACATCCATCGTAATCAATGGCCAGCACATCGCCGGAATTGATCATCACGGTCCGCTCCGGCTCAACTCCCATAAACTGAGCCAGCTCCCTCTGCGCAATGCGGTGGCGGTATTCTCCGTGAATGGGAATTGCGTATCTGGGATGTACCAGGGAATAGATCAGCTTCAAATCCTCCTGGCAGGCGTGTCCTGATACATGGGTGTCCTGACAGATTACCTGGGCGCCCTTGATGGACAGCTCGTTGATCACATTGGAAACTGCCTTCTCATTTCCTGGAATGGGAGTGGAGCTCAAGATCACCACATCACCGGGCATAATGGACACCTTTTTATGGATGGACGCCGCCATCCGGGACAGAGCTGCCATAGACTCGCCCTGGCTTCCTGTGGTGATCAGCACCGTGGACTCCGGCGGATAGTTCTTCAGCTGCTCAATATCGATCAGAGTTCCCTCTGGTACCTTAATGTAGCCCAGCTTGATGGCAATATCCATCACCGTCACCATGCTGCGTCCTTCTACCACGACTTTACGGCCATACTTATAAGCCGTATTCACGATCTGCTGCACCCGGTCAACATTGGAGGCGAAAGTGGCAACGATGATCCTCTGATGGGTATGCTCCCCGAAAATGGAATCAAAGGTCCTTCCCACTGTCCGCTCCGACATGGTAAATCCAGGCCGGATGGCGTTGGTACTGTCGGCCATGAGGGCCAGCACGCCCTTCTTGCCAAGCTCCGCAAAACGCTGAAGGTCGATGGGATCTCCGAATACCGGCGTATAGTCTATCTTAAAATCTCCTGTATGAAGGACTATTCCTGCCGGCGAGAAGATAGCCAATGCTGCCGCATCCTGTATGCTGTGGTTGGTCTTGATAAATTCTACCTTGAAGCTGCCTAAACTAACGGTCTGGCCAAAGCGTACCACCTTCCGCTTCGTCTTTTTCAGCATCCCGCGCTCCTCCAGCTTATGCTCAATTAAGCCCATGGTCAGCTTGGTGGCGTAAACCGGAACGTTGATCTGCTCCAGTACATAAGGAAGGGCTCCGATGTGGTCCTCGTGTCCATGAGTGATCACAAATGCCTTCACCTTGTCGAAATTATTCTTCAGGTAAGTGATATCCGGGATCACCAGATCGATCCCCAGCATATCATCTCCCGGGAAAGCCATGCCGCAGTCTACCACCACAATGCTGTCTCCGTACTCAAAAGCAGTGATATTCATGCCGATCTGCTCCAGGCCCCCCAGGGGGATGATCTTCAGTTTTTCTTTTGCGTCCCCTGCGCCCTTTCTTCCGGAAGCTTTTGCAGATGTTCTAGCCGGAAGTTCCCGTTTTCTCCCCTGCTGCTGACCTCCAAAATGCTGGGCAGCGGAACGCTTCGCTGTCTGTCCCTCGCGGCTCTGACTGCGGGTGCCCTGAGTACGGCGGCGCGCAGTACGGACCGGCTTCTCCTCTCCATTTTCTGCCTGTACTTCTTTTCCCGTTTCTTTCGTCTTTGTCTCAGAGGACGGGCGGCGGGTCCTGGCTGCAGGACGGCGTCTCGGGCGCTTCGTTTCCTGAACGGTCCCCTCTGCTGCCGTGCTCTGACTGTTCTCTCCCTCCTGGGCTGCAGTCATCGCAGTCTCCTGTACTCCTTCATTCTGTTTTTCTAATTCCAAATTAATTCCTCCTGTTTTCATTATTTCAATCACGCGCTGAAACCAATTACCGTTCGAATTCCACATCCGCATCCTCCAGAAGTCTTTCAAATACAGAAAATACGGCATTCAGCTCTTCTTCGTCATCCACGAACCCATAAACCGCCTCCGGTTCCTCCGGCTTTGATACATCCTTTAAGATATAGCATTCCCCGTCTTCATCCTCCGGCGCGTCCGTTACCAGCAGGTAATTGGCTGCATTGATCCGCGTTTCTTCCAACACATAAAAATCCACTGATTCTCCTGAATCCGTCATCATTTGAATCTTATTGTCCTGTTTCTCTTCCTGATTCATCCTGATCCTTCCGATAGTCCAGATAGCCCTGCAAAATCAGAGCCGCGGCAATCTGATCTACCTTGTCCTTTCTTTTTTCCCTTCGGACGCCGCACTCCATCAGGACCCGGTCCGCCGCCACTGTGGTCAGACGCTCATCCCATAAGACCACGGGCAGCCCGGTACGCCGCTCCAGGCTCTCCTTAAAAGCCTCCGTTTTTTCCACCCGGTCTCCCCTGGAATTGTTCATATTCTTAGGATAACCAAGTACAATCCGTTCAATCTCATATTCCCGGACTAATTCTTCAATTCTGGCCAATGTCCTGCGCAGCTTGTTCTCCTCGCTGCGGACAATGGTCTCCACCGTCTGGGCAGTGATACCTAAAGGATCGCAGACTGCCACTCCCACGGTCTTTGAGCCGTAATCCAGCCCCATAATCCTCATGCTCAACGTTCCTCTCTGCCGCCGTCTGAATACGCCGGACACAACAAAACGGGCCCCGACTTCGCAGCCCTGTTGTTTGCCCACCGGCACAGACAAGTTTTCATTATCAAGATCAATCTGCCTTCAGCCTCGCCTGAATATATACGGCCATCAGCTCCTCCAGGATCTCGTCACGCTCAACCTTCATAATCAGACTTCTGGCGCCTTTATGGCTTGTAATATAGGTGGGGTCACCGGACATAATATAGCCCACGATCTGATTGATCGGGTTATATCCTTTCTCGGTCAAGGCAACATACACCTGCTCCAGCACATCGCTGACTTCCATCTTTTTGTCCTGAACAGTCTGAAAATATTGTGTATCCCTCATATTGCCCATGTTATCACGTCCTTTAAGTATTCTTTTCTATTCTACCTTATATTTCCCTGTTCGGCAATAGATTATTTTTGAAAAATATGAAATTATCTCACAATTTCCCCGACAACCGTTTCATTGTTCAAAAGTTCTTTCATCTTTACCTGCAAGATCTGTCCGGATCTCAATTCCTTTTCCATCGGGATCGCTGTTCTCACATACTGACGGGTATAGCCGGCTATGAACTTTCTCCCATCCAGCTCCTCCTCTTCCTCCAAAAGCACCTCCTGAACCGTTCCCAGGAGACTTTTCCGGTATTCCAAGGACATCCAGGCCTCCAGCTCCAGCAATCGCTCACTCCGCTCTCCCTTCACGCTCTCCGGTATCTGTCCTGCCATCACGGCAGCCCTGGTACCGGCTCTTCTGGAATACTTAAACACATGCATTTCGTAAAAATGGATTCTCTTTGCGAACTCTCTGGTCTCCTCAAACTCTTCTTCTGTTTCTCCGGGGAACCCGACGATCACATCTGTTGTAATAGCCGGATTCCGGAAGGCCCGGCGCAGATTTTCGCAGCACTCCTCGTACTCCTGCGGCGTATAATGGCGGTTCATCCGCCTGAGAACCGAATTGCTTCCGCTCTGAAGGGATAAATGGAAATGGGGGCAGATTTTGTCGTTTGCGGCGAGAGTCCTGGCAAATTCTTCGGTGACAATGCGGGGTTCCAGGGAGCCCAGCCTGATTCTGCGGATCTTCTCCACCTGGCTGACCTGGCGGATCAATTCCAAAAGCCAGCGGCCGTTCTTCCCTTGATTTCCCGTCTGATAGTCTCTCTGGCATTCCTCTTTGGCGGATTCCTCCCGGCCGGACAACTGCTTTTCAAAATCCAGTCCGTAGGAGCTCAGATGGATCCCGGTAAGAACCACCTCCTGATATCCGGCTGCCGCCAGCTTCTCTACCTCCGCCCTCACATCTTCCAGGCGGCGGGAACGCACCCTGCCCCTGGCATAGGGAATGATACAGTAGCTGCAGAACTGATTGCAGCCGTCCTGGACCTTCAAAAAAGCCCTGGTCCGCTCCCCCGGCTGGTCTACCTTAAGCTCCTCGTAATGACTGGTATGACCGATCTCCATCACATGGGGTTCCTTCTCCCCCTCCCGTCCGAACTCCTCCAGGATCTCCACCAGCTGTCCTTTTTGATTATTTCCGATCAGAATATCCACCGCCGGGTCTGCTTTCAGCTGCTCCGCCGCCACCTGAACGTAACAGCCGGCAGCCACTACCACCGCCCGGGGATTCAGTTTCTTTGCCCGGTGGAGCATCTGGCGGGATTTCCGGTCCGCAATATTGGTAACCGAACAGGTATTGATCACATAGACGTCCGCTTCCTGGTCAAATGGAACGATCTCGTACCCCGCCGAACGAAGAAGCTGTTCCATGGCCTCGGTTTCGTATGCATTTACTTTACACCCCAGATTATGAAGGGCTGCTTTCGGCATAGCAAATTCCTCCTGCTCTTTTCATTGAGACGGCGGCCTGATTCCGCCGTCCTGAACTGTTTTACCAGTTTCTTACGATTTTTTTCATGCAATCTAACTATTGACTTTTCCACGGTCCATCTGTACTATTAAGACAGGCTACAGAGCAATATTCCCTGACATTAACCTGTAGAACAATACAAAGAGGAGGGTTTTTAAAGTATGAAAACAGTTCGTATTTCTTTAAATTCCATTGATAAGGTAAAGTCTTTTGTAAATGACCTGGCAAAGTTCGATGCAGATTTCGATCTGGTATCCGGCAGATACGTAATTGACGCCAAGTCCATCATGGGTATCTTCAGCCTGGACCTGTCCAAGCCCATCGACTTAAACATCCATGCTGAGAGCGACCTGGACACCATCCTGGAGACCTTAAAGCCTTACATGATCTAACGGCCAGGACTTTCCAAAGTCAGTCACAGAATTTTATCCAAGCTTTACCCCGCTGCCTGCACCCGCAGGCAGCTTTTTTTGTTACGAGCACTTAGGGCCTGTCCTTTAGGCCCTTACGTGCGATACATTCCAGGCACTTAGCGAGGTCTTTTCGAGCTTAGTGCCTGGGATTGTTACGAGCACTTAGGGCCTGTCCTTCAGGCCCTTACGTGCGATACATCCCAGGCACTTAGGGCCAAATCCTCTCACCCCTCGCAGAGAATCCGCTCCGCCGTATTCAGCGCCTCATCCACCAGTCCGTCGATCTGCTCTCCCAGCCGCAGCTCCGAGCAGCGGATCACATTAATGTTGGGCCGTGTTACCGGGTGCTTTGCCACGAAGATGGTGCAGCAGTCCTCATAGGGCTGGATGGAAGTCTCATAGGTTCCGATCTTCTCCGACAAATCGATGATCTCCTGCTTATCAAATCCGATCACCGGGCGGAATACCGGCATGGTGCACACATCGTTGGTAGCCGCCAGGGACTGCATGGTCTGGGAGGCCACCTGGCCAATGCTCTCGCCGGTGATCAATCCCAGGGCGCCGGTCCGTTTTGCCAGCTCCTGGGCAATGCGCATCATATAGCGGCGCATGATGATGGTCAGCTCCTCGTGGGGGCAGTTCTCATAGATGCACAGCTGGATATCCGTAAAATTCACCACAAACAAATTGATGGGGCCTGAATACCGGGCTACCAGGTTCGCCAGGTCCACCACCTTCTGCTTGGCTCTCTCACTGGTGTATGGCGGCGCGTGGAAATAGACCGCATCCAGTACAACGCCTCTCTTGGCAATCATATATCCTGCCACCGGGCTGTCGATTCCGCCGGACAAAAGAAGCATGGCCCTTCCGTTGGTTCCCACCGGCATGCCTCCCGGTCCCGGGATCATCTCGGAAAACAGATTGATTTTCTGGCGCACTTCCACCCGCAGCAATACGTCCGGATGATGGACATCCACCTTCATCTGAGGAAATGCCTCCAGGATCACCTCTCCCAGGTCCCGGTTCATCTGCTCTGAGCTGACCGGATAGCTCTTGTCCCCTCTCCGGGCCACCACCTTAAAGGTCAGGTTCTTGTCCGGATAAACCTGGTCCATATAGGAGACTACACTCTTCTTCAGATTTTCATAGCCCTTGTCCTCAATCTGGACCATCGGACAGATATCCGCGATTCCAAATACCCGCTTCAGGGCATCAATCACATCATCGCAGTCGTAATTTCCTTCCGCCATCACATAAATCCGGCCGGATTCCTTTGTTACCTGAAATTCTCCGTCCACATCTTTTAAGGCATGATGAATCTGCTTGATCAATGTGTCCTCGAACATATACCGGTTTTTTCCCTTTGTACCGATTTCCGCGTATTTAATCAAAAAAGACTGATATTTCATGTCAATGCCTCCTATATTTCGTCAGCACCGGCAGCAGCTCCTTTAGTACCTCTATGGTATAATCGGCTTCCTCCCGGGTATTAAACATTCCAAAGCTGAACCGAAGGGTAGAGTCCAGAAGCTCCCTCTTCACGCCCACCGCTTTCAGTGTCCCGCTGATGGCAGGATGGTTGGAAGAGCAGGCAGAGCCGGACGATACATAGATCCCCTTATCCTCCAGGGCGTGCAGCAGCACCTCGCTGCGGACTCCCGAAAAGCTTACGCTCACGATCTGAGGAGCTCCTTCTTTTCCCGGAAGGCTGTTCACCACCGCCTCCGGGATCTCTCCCATACGGGAAATAAAATAATCCTTCAGTCCGGTCAGCCGTTCCATCTTCTCCTCATGATCCCGGTAGATTTCTTCCGCTGCCGCCCCCATTCCTGCAATCCCCGGAACATTCTCCGTTCCGGAGCGCAGGTCCCTCTGCTGTCCTCCCCCGTAGATCAGAGGATGGATCTTAACTCTCTGGTCAATGTAGAGGAATCCCACTCCCTTGGGGCCGTGAATTTTATGGCCGCTGGCAGAAAGCAGGTCAATGTGCGCTTTCTTGGGCCGAATCTGCAGTTTCCCGTAGGACTGAATGGCGTCCACATGGAAGAGGATGGAAGGATTCATCGCATGAAGCATCGCGCCGATTTCCTCCACCGGCTCGATTGCTCCGATTTCATTATTCACATGCATCACCGATACCAGAATGGTATCTGGCCGGACGGCCTCTCTCAGCTCTTCCAGGGAAATATGGCCCTTCTCATCCACTCCAAGATAAGTCACCTCAAATCCCTGCTGCTCCAGCCAGGCCATGGGGTTGTAAACGGAAGCATGTTCAATGCGGGTGGTGATCAGATGTTTTCCGGCCCTTTGGTTGGCCATGGCGGTTCCAATGAGGGCCATGTTGTTGGACTCCGTTCCCCCGGAAGTAAACAGGATCTCCTTTTCCTGAACCTTCAGGGTCTTTGCAATCTGGGCGGCAGCCCGGCGGATATACTGCTCCGCCTCCATTCCCTTCTTATGCTTGGCGGAAGGGTTTGCGTAGTCCTCCGTCATGGTCTTCACCACAATGTCCCGCACACAGTCAAAGACCTTTGTAGTAGCCGAATTGTCAAAATAAACTTCCATCAAATCCCCTCCTCCAGCTTCAGCATCAAAGCCGACAGCATAGTTACAGCCGCTGTCTCGGTCCGCAGGATCCGTCTGCCCAGGCTGATGGGCTCTGCTCCCGCCGCCTTAGCCTTTTCAATCTCCAGCGGGTCAAATCCGCCCTCCGGACCGATCATCACCGCAGCGGACATTCCCGGCTTCAGGCTGTCAAATATCCTTTTGGTAGCTGCCATCCCTTCCTGATTCTCGTAGGGGACCAGCTTAAAATCAAAATCCCGCCGTTTCATATCTTCCAGGGCCTGCTCAAAGGTCAGCAGCTCCCCCACCTGGGGAATCCGGCTGCGCTTGGACTGTTTTGCCCCGCTCTCCGCAATGGCCTGCCAGCGCCGCACCCGCTCCTTCGCCTTCTTCGCATCCAGCTTCACCACCGTATTGCGGGTCAGAACCGGCACCACTGCTGCCGCTCCCAGCTCGGCGGCCTTCTGAACAATAAACTCCATCTTGTCGCTTTTGGGAAGCCCCTGATACAGCCATATAGGAGAAGGCAGCTCGGCGGACTCCCGCTTTTCCAGAATTCTCCCCAGCGCACATCCGGCCCCCAGTTCCTCCAGACGGCACAGATAGTCGCCGCCCTGGCCGTCGCTGACTAAAAACTGCTCCCCCGCCTTCATCCGCAGGGCATTTTTCATATGGTTCACATCCGGTCCGGTAATCCGGACCTGCTCCCCTTCCATCTGCCCCGGTTCCACAAAGAAATGATGCATGGCCTTCCTCTTACTTTCTTCTCGCTGTCACGCTGACCCATTCTCCCTGCCTGGTGACCTCCATCACCTCCAGCTCCTGATTTTGGGAAAATGCGTCCAGAACAGCCTTCTCTTTTAAATTAATGATGCCCGATGAAATAAAGATGCCGCCTTTCTTTAAATGAACCGGGATCTCATCCACCAGCGGGATGATCACATCCGCCAGGATATTGGCCACCGCCACATCCCAGCAGCCAAATCCTGCCCACTGCTGTACCGCCGGGTCATCCAGGATATTTCCCTGCATCACCTGAAACTTCTCCGGGTCAATGCCGTTGGCCTTCAGGTTTTCCCCTACCGCAATAATGGCATTCTCATCCAGATCCGTTCCCTTTACCTCTTTCGCTCCCAGCTTCAGGGCAGTGATGCCTAAGATCCCGCTGCCGGTTCCCACATCCAGAAGGCGTGTATCTTCCTTTACTACCTTTTCCAGCTGACGAATGCACAGCTGGGTAGTCTCATGTTTTCCGGTGCCGAAGGCGGTTCCCGGGTCAATCTGAACCAGGAGTTTATCCTTATGCTCCTCAGGGATCTCCTCCCAGGTAGGCTTAATCAGGATATGGTCTACCGTAAAGGGCTTGAAATACTGCTTCCAGTTGTTGATCCAGTCCTTGTCCTCGGTTTCCGATTCCGTAATGGTGCGCGCTCCCAGATCCGTCCAGGAAGCCATCTCATCCAGTCCTTCCTTGACCTTTTTCAGGACTTCCTCCTCCGGCTCCGAGTCATCTACATAGAAGCTCACCTTTGCCACCCCGTCATCCGGCGGAAGCTCCGGAAGGATGTCGATGAACATGCCCTTGGTCTCCTGTTCCGTGAGCGGTACATTGTCCTCAATCTCCACGCCCTGGATGCCGATATCGTTCAACATGCTGCTGATCAGATCCACCGCCTCAGTGGTGGTAGTCAGGGTGAATTTTTTCCATTTCATAATTTGATTCTTCCATCCTTTCCCTCTGCACAGGTTTAGTTTCCGCTTAATACCTTAATAAACAATGCCGCCAATACCACCAGGACCACCGGCCGGACGATTTTCTGCCCATCGTGGACCACCAGGCCGGAGCCGATATAATGCCCTGCAATGGAGCAGACTCCGGAGGCCAGCCCCAGGGGCAGTACCACATTGCCGTTCAGCAAAAATGTGACCAGCGCCGCCACATTGGAGGAAAGGTTGATCACCTTTGTCTGGGCGGAGGCACTACGCACATCCATCCGGGCCGCTCCCGTCAGCACCAGCAGAAGGAAGGTACCCGTTCCTGGTCCATAAAAGCCATCATAAGCGCCAATCAGCAGAGCCGCTGCCAGACTGATGACAAACACCTTCTGCTTCGGCACTGTTCCGGTCTTTTCATTGTCCCCCATTCCTTTGTTAAACAGAACGTAGGCAGCCACAATGGGCAGCACCACCAGCATCATATGGCGGATCACCGAATCCGGCACGATCAGCGCAATATGGGAGCCAATGGACGAACCCGCCATCGCCATGGCTGCGGAGCAGGCGGCCATAAGAACCTTTCCTTTCAGATAGCCGTGACCTGCATAGCGCAGGGTGGAGACAATGGTTCCCATAGTAGAACCCATCTTGTTGGTTCCCAAAGCGCTGTGGGCCGGAACCCCCGCCAGCATGTAGGCCGGCAGGGAGATGATTCCGCCTCCCCCCGCGATGGAATCCACCAGGCCTGCCAGAAACACCAGAGGACATACGATCAAATAAGCAAGCATTGCCTTATTTTCCTTTCAAAAAAGGCCCTTTCGGACCTGCTGTATCAAAAAAGCAACCTTTATATTAACACAGAAATCCAGCAGTGGCAATAAGAGGCAGGATTTTTTTGCAATAAAAGAGGGGTCCGGCGCATTATCTTAATGAACGGATGAACAGCAGAACAAAGAAATCCGGCGGCAGAAACTCATTTAAAATTTAAAGATCAAAAGATGACGAAATTTCCTGATTGCATTACACCCCTCACACACCGCCGCCTGTATCTGCGGAATGCTGAAAATTACGAAAGAAATTTATGAAACACAAAAGACAGGCGCTAACGTGCCTGCAGCAAAAAGCAGTCCTCACAGTCCGGGAAATCCGGGACGTGAGGGCTGCTTTTTTGTATTGCTGCAAACACTTGCCGTCTGGTTTAGAGCATCTTTAAAAGTTTTTTCGTATCCTCCGGAGGAATCCCCCAGGCCGCAGCCGCCTGCTCTGCCGTCCAATGCATGTTATGCATCAGGTTTTTGAGTCCCCTCAGCTGTTCTTTCTCCACTGCCTCCGCCTTTAAATCTTCAATCGCCTTGCACACGTTTACTACCTCCCTTTCTGTCTCAATGGTTAAATTTGCCTTAACACTCGCATTTAATACTTCCACTTCTTTACGGCCCAATGCCAGCTCCGTTTTTTTCGCCTCCAGCCACCCTACCAGTTTTTCTTTATCGTTGGAGTATTTGATAAACTCCAGCACATCCCCCAGGGTCGTGTGAAACTTTCCGAAATCCTCCTCTTCAAGCTCCGATGGGGATATCAGATGGACCCGGTATTCCGGCAGCATCGATAAGATTTTCGGATTCTTCGTTATCATCATCTCTGACAAACTTCTGGGGCCGTCCCATGGTTCAGGAGAGAAGAAAACCAAAAGCGTGATCACAGGGATGAGCTTATCCTGCTTATAAAACCCGGAAAGAAATTCCCCGCTGTTATGCCCTTTGTAGTCCTTCGTCTCCCGGTGGCGGCTGGCCGCCCGCTCCACCTGTTTCGCATACTGCAGCACATCGTACAGCAGGTTCTTCACCGGGGCCGCATAATGGACATGGCTCTGACTCTCAATCCCCAGCAAAAGGTAGGTCGCGTTTTCATCCTCCATCACCGCCAGTTCCTTCAGCAAATCCCGGTACTTCTGGACCAGCTCTCCGTTTCCGGCCACGCCATATGGCATGGACAATTCCACGGAATCCATCTCTCTTAACTGTTCCGGAACAATCACCTGCTCTCCCTGATACAGGTAAAAATTAAAAATGTCCGCAAATACGCAGTTCTGTGACATATAGGCCTTCGTGGCCGTATCTTCTTTTCCCACCTGCTTCTTTCCTCCTTCATTGTACTAAACTTCAATTTCTTTGTAAAGGGTATCCCGGCCGTTGAAATACAGCCACGATGCCTGCACGCGCAGGCAAAAACGAATTCTTTTAGCAGTCTGAACGCTGCTGATGGGAATATCTTATCAGATGAAGAATCTGATTGCAAGAATATTTTTACCTCTGCACCATTGACATTTTCCTTCCCGCGTTCTAAAATAAAACAACAATTGCACACGCAACAATTGTTTAATACAATTATTGTGCACTTCATCAATCAAAAAAGGGAAAGGACAACCGGACTATGAACGAATTCTTATCCTGTGTAAAGCCCTACCGAAAGGATGCCATTCTGGCGATCTTCTGCATCGAGGCGGAAACGGTGTTTGAGCTGATCATCCCCCTGGTGATGGCAGATATCATCGATGTGGGAGTGGCTGCCGGGGACCAGCATTACATTATCATGAAGGGTCTCCAGATGATTGTCATGGCGCTCATTGCCCTGATTCTGGGCCAGGGCTACGCCCGCTTTGCCGCAGCCTGCGGCCAGGGAGTTGGCGCGGAAATCCGCAAAAAGGAGTTTGCAAAACTGCAGAAATTTTCCTTTGCCAACACCGACCATTTCAGTGAGTCCTCCCTGGTGACCCGTCTGACCAGTGACGTGACCACCATTCAGAACTCCATCTCCACCGGCATGCGGCCGGCCTTCCGCTCCCCGGTCATGATGCTGACTGCCCTGGGCGCTTCATTCTTTATCAACACCCAGCTTGCCATTGTCTTTTTAGTGGCGGCACCTATTCTCGGCTTTATCCTTTTTCAGATTATCAGCCGTGTCCGCCCTCTTTATGGTGTTATGCAGGGGGCAATTGACCAGGTAAACCGGATCATCCAGGAAAATCTTACCGCCATCCGTGTGGTAAAGGCCTATGTCCGGGGCGACCACGAAATTGAAAAGTTCAACAAGGTCAACACCAACCTGCGCACCACCTCCGAGCGGGCTTTCCGACTGGCATCCTTAAACATGCCTGCCATGCAGTTTGTGATGTACGGCACCATCATCGCCATTCTCTTCTTCGGCGGCAGAATGGCCACAGTGGGCGGCATCAAAGTCGGCGAGCTGACGGGATTTTTAAGCTATGTCATGCAGGTACTGAACTCCCTTATGATGCTCTCCAACGTCTTCATGATGCTCACCCGTTCCCTGGCCTCCTGGAAGCGGATCTCGGAGGTTCTGGACGAGGAAATCGACATCCGGGACGATGAGCATACGCGGGACATCCGGGTGGAAAAGGGAGAGATCCAGTTTGATCACGTTTACTTTAAATATAAGAAGGAAGCCAGGGAATACGTTTTATCCGATATTTCCTTCCATATAAAACCCGGACAGACAGTAGGCATCATCGGCCAGACCGGCTCCGCCAAGAGCACCCTGGTGCAGCTGATCCCCCGCCTTTACGATGTAACCGAGGGCCAGGTTCTCATCGACGGAATTCCCGTTCGGGAATACCCCATCCGGGAGCTGCGTGAGTCCATCGCCATGGTGCTTCAGAAGAACACGCTCTTCTCCGGCACCGTAAAGGACAACCTCCGCTGGGGCAAGGAGGACGCCACCGATGAGGAAATCGATGCCGCCTGCCATGCCGCCTGCGTGGATGAGTTCATTGACCGCCTGGAAAATGGCTACGATACCGAGCTGGGACAGGGAGGCGTCAATGTATCCGGAGGCCAGAAGCAGCGTCTGTGCATTGCCAGAGCCCTTCTGAAAAACCCCAAGGTGCTGATCCTGGACGATTCCACCAGTGCCGTAGATACAGCCACAGAGGCCAAAATACGCCAGGGACTGGCTGAGTGCCTGCCAAATGCGGTGAAGATCATCATCGCTCAGCGCATCACCTCTGTTCTCCACGCCGACCAGATTATTGTACTGGATGACGGAAAAATCAATGCCATCGGAAACCATGATTCCCTCCTGGCGTCCAATGAAATCTACCAGGATATTTACCACTCTCAGCAGGAAGGAGCGAATCTGTAATGGCCAGAAATACAAACTTCAGCAAACCAAAAGACGTAAAAGGCACACTGCTCCAGATGGGAAGCTACCTGGGGCGCCATAAACTGACCATGGCGGTCATTTCGCTCCTGGTAGCCATCAGCGCCGGGGCCAATATTCTGGGGACCTACCTGCTAAAACCGGTCATCAACACCTACATTATCCCCGGAGACATTCCGGGCCTGGTGCGCATGGTAATTGTGATGGGCATCATCTATCTGACGGGAGCTGCCGCATGCCTGCTCTACAACCAGCTGATGGTCCACATTGCCCAGAAGGTGGTAAGCGAGATCCGGACCGACCTGTTTGCACACACCCAGCGCCTGCCCCTGACCTATTTTGACGTCCACACCCACGGCGAGCTCATGAGCCGTTTCACCAACGATGTGGACACCATTACCGAAGCTTTAAACAGCAGCTTCACCATGATGATCCAGAGTTTCATCAATGTGACCGGGACCATCGCCATGCTGCTGATCCTGGACTGGCGGCTGTCCATGATCGTCTTCATTTTCCTGGGAGGCATGATGGTGTTCATCAAATACAACAGCAGCAGGAGCCGCCGGTATTTTATTGAACAGCAGAAATACTTAGGCTCCATCAACGGCTACGTAGAGGAGCTGGTGGCCGGCCAGAAGGTAGAAAAAGTGTTCAACCACGAGCCCCAGGATTTTGAGGAATTCTGCCGCAGGAACGAAGCTTACCGCATCGCTTCCACCAAGGCCCACACTTATGCCAGCATGACCGTTCCGGCCGTGGTATCCTTAGGCTATGTCAATTACGCCATTTCCGCCTGTGTAGGCGGCCTCTTCGCCCTGGCCGGCCTGACGGACCTGGGAACTGTGGCCTCCTATCTGGTCTATGTGCGCCAGAGCACCATGCCCATCAACCAGTTTACCCAGCAGATCAACTTCCTGCTGGCCGCTCTCTCCGGCGCGGAACGGATTTTCGAGATGATGAATCAGGAACCGGAGATCGACGACGGAACCGTAACCCTCTGCGATGCCTGCAGGAAGGAGGACGGTACTTTAGAGGAAAGCTCCCGGTATACGGGGACCTTTGCATGGAAGGTGCCGGATTCCCAGGGAACTATTTCCCTGGTCCCCTTAAAGGGAGATGTGCGTTTCAACCATGTGGTCTTTGGCTACACCCCGGAGAAGAAAGTTCTGAACGACATCAGCCTCTACGCAAAGCCGGGGCAGAAAATCGCCTTTGTCGGCTCCACCGGCGCCGGAAAAACGACCATTATCAACCTGATCAACCGGTTCTATGAGATTTCAGGCGGCTCCATCACCTATGATGGAATCGATGTCCGGGACATCAAAAAGGACGATTTGAGGCATTCCCTTTCCCTGGTCATCCAGGATACCCACCTGTTTACCGGCACCATTGCGGACAATATCCGCTACGGCCGTCTGGACGCCTCCATGGAGGATGTGAAGGCCGCCGCCAATATTGCCAACGCCGACTCCTTTATCCGTCGTCTGCCCAATGGCTACGACACCATGCTCCACAGCGACGGAAGCAACTTATCCCAGGGACAGAGACAGCTCTTAGCCATTGCCAGAGCCGCCATTTCCAGACCCCCGGTACTGATTCTGGACGAAGCCACCAGCTCCATCGACACCCGTACCGAGAAACTCATCGAA
>ERZ1643246.884-NODE-884-length-35527-cov-7.885487_pt1 | contig 35527 bp, 31 predicted proteins | sample MGYA00579265_ERZ1643246 | MGnify/ENA primary metagenome ERZ1643246 (study PRJEB29033, sample SAMEA4952261) | chicken gut metagenome | biome: Broiler Chicken; feature: Gastrointestinal Tract; material: Caecum | place: Ireland | collected 2018 | study: Broiler...
AAGGTTGTTCCGATGATGATCGACGCGATCAAGGCTGCGCAGGCTTCCAAGTAAGCCCAAGCGCTGACGCGATCAGATTTCGCACTCAAATGCATATCATAAACGGGCCTGTCCGAATGGACAGGCCCGTTTTTTTGCCAACAGAGGTAGTAGGTCATATATCAGATAGAAAAAGCAAAACGCCTGAAGGCGGCAAAGCCGCTTTCAGGCGTTGTTGTGTTCCGGAATACCGGATTTGGTTAGGTATTTCGCGTCTATGCTAAACAATTAGCCCTGCGAAATAGCGCCTACCGGGCAGGTACCTGCGCAGCTGCCGCAGTCGATGCAAGCGTCCGGATTGATCTCGTACTTGCCGTCGCCCTCAGAAATAGCGCCTACCGGGCACTCGCCCGCGCAGGAACCACAGCTGATGCAAGCGCCACTGATAACATATGCCATTGGTATTGCACCTCCATTTGAATTTACACATTTATTGTAACACAAGAATGAGAAAAAGCAACAAAAAGCAGAGGTTAGCAATGGTTAACTTTTGGCGGGTAATAGGGAAAGTCAGAAAATAAAAAACTTTAAAAAAATGAGATTGCATTAGAAATCAAGAGAAAACAATGGATTTTTAAAAAATAGATCCGCTAAATGGTCAGAAATGGTCAGAAAATTCCCTTGCGTTTTGCTGTGATTTCTCCTATAATATAGACAAAGGTCAGGAAAGGTCAGATAAAAGGATCGAGACCGAAGGAGGTGTTCACATGAAAATGTCGGATGTCATAGCCGATTTTATCGGCGAGATGCTTTCGTCGGGCGGCGGCGTGGCCGAGGTGCAGCGCAAAAGTCTGGCGGACCGTTTTTCGTGTGTGCCGAGCCAGATCAACTACGTGATTGAGACACGCTTCACGCCGGAACACGGGTATCTGGTCGAAAGTCAGCGCGGCGGCGGCGGATATATCCGCATCGTGCGTCTGATGGACGACAAGCAGCGCACGCTGCTGGAGGCGGCCCGTGGAATCGGCGGCAGACTGACGCAAAACGATGCGGCGCGTCTGACACGCGCGCTGCTGTCGGCGGAGCTGCTGACGCAGCGGGAAGCACAGCTTCTGCTTTCGGCATGCTCGGACGGTGCGCTGGCTGAGGTGGACAAAACCGACCGCGACCGTCTGCGCGCAGCGATTTTCCGATGCGCGGTGATGGGCATTGCCACAGCATGACAACAGTTAACAAAATCACTTGAGGATAGATTCTCGAAAGGAGAAATGACTTATGAAATGCGAGAAATGCGGTAAGAATGAAGCGACAATGTATTATAAGGAAACGATAAACGGCGTAACGCGCGAAATGCACCTGTGCGAGGACTGCGCGAAGAAAGAGAATATCGGCAGCACATTTGAAAATGCGTTTGCCTCGATGAACCACTTCTGGAGCGATCCGTTCCATTCGTTCCTTGGCGGCGGCTTTGGCAGCCTGTGGAACGACATGCTGGGTGCGCCGACGGCGACACTGCTGGGTACCGAACGCAAGTGCCCGACCTGCGGCATGACCGAAAGCGAACTGCGGCAGACCGGCCGCGTAGGATGCCCGGATTGCTACAACACGTTCTCGGATATCCTGAATCCGTATGTCGAAAAGATTCACGGCGCAACGCGGCACATCGGTGCAGCTCCGGCTGCTGAGCAGCCCAAGGCTGACCCGATCGAAACGCTGCGTGCACAGCTGAAAACCGCAGTGGAAAACGAAGAATATGAGCAGGCCGCGCGCCTGCGTGATGAGATCCGCAGAATGGAGGGCGAGCAGAAATGAGCATGTTTGAAATTCATGGCGGTTTTACCGGCCTTGCGGCAACCAGCCGCGTGCGGCTTGCCCGCAACCTGAAGGGGTATCCCTTCCGTATCACCGAAGCACAACACAAGGAGATCGCGGACAAAGTGTTCGCGGCCTTGCAGAATAATCCGACCGTCGGGCCGGAATTTGAGAAAAAGCAGATCATTCCGCGTTCGACCGAGGCTTCTCAGCTGGTTGAAGAGCATCTGATTTCGCCCGAGCTGGCGCAGAACGGCGGCTGGCTGATCGTCTCCAAGGACGGCGGCGTGTCCATCATGGTGGGCGAGGAAGACCATCTGCGTTTGCAGGTAATTGGCACCGGCCTGTGCCCGAAGGAGTGTCTGGATACGGCAAACCGCATCGCGGCACTGATCGAAGGCGAGCTGCCGTTCGCTTACGACGAGCGGCTGGGCTACCTGACCGCGTGCCCGACCAACATCGGTACCGGCCTGCGGGCATCCATCATGCTGCATCTGCCCATGCTGACGGCAACGGGCGAGATCGGCCGGATTACCGGCTACGCCGGCAGCCGCGGCTGCGCAGTGCGCGGCGCATACGGCGAAGGCTCCAAGGCGGTCGGCGGCTTCTACCAGATCTCCAATCAGGTCACGCTGGGCGCTTCGGCGGCTGAGCTGACCGACAAGCTGGTTGAGACCGCAACCACGATCATTGACGCAGAGAAGAAGGCGCGCGAACAGGTGCGCAGCCAAGACGAAGCGGGCTTGCGCGACCGCATTTACCGTGCGGCAGGCACGCTGCGCTCGGCATACCTGATCGACACCAGCGAAGCCGTGCAGTGCATTTCAGATGTGCTGGTCGGCCTGCAAATGGGCCTGCTGTCGGGCGTCGATCCGCAAAAACTGTATGAACTCGAACAGCGCATCCGTCCGGCAATGCTGAACGGCGCGCCGCAGGAACGCGACCGCAAACGCGCAGAATTGCTGCGTGAGGCGGCGAAGAACCTGATTTTAGAATAACCGAATTTGGACTTTTCCCTCTCGGAAAGGAGTGTTGACCTATGTTTTATCAGAACCGTTTTACCGAGCGTGCGCAGCAGGCACTGACCAAGGCGCAGGAAGCCGCCGCATCGTTCGGACACAGTTATATCGGCTCGGAGCACCTACTGCTCGGCCTGTTGCGTGAACAAGGCGGCCCGGCGGCCAAGGCATTGGCTGCCTGTGGCGTGACCGACGACGCACTCGTTAAGCAGATCGAAGAGCTGTCCGGCCGCGGCACACCTGACAGCACCGCTCCGCAGGGCATGACCCCGCGCACCAAGCGCATCATTGAGCTGTCCATCCAGTCCGCCGCCCAGATGGGGACGAACTACGTCGGCACCGAACATCTGCTGCTCGGCCTGCTGCGTGAGGGACAGAACGTTGCGCTGACTGCGCTGGCGAACCTCAAGGTCACCCCGCAGATGGTGGCCGAAAAGCTCAGCGAAGTGCTGGGCGGCGTGCAGCAGGGCGAAGGCCCCGGCGCTGCCGGTGCATTCAGCAAGTCGGGCGACGCGCTCGAGCAGTTCGGCCGCGACCTGACCGCCGCTGCCCGCGAGGGCAAGCTCGACCCGGTTATCGGCCGCAGCAAGGAAATCCAGCGCGTGATCCAGATTTTGTCCCGCCGCACCAAGAACAACCCCGCGCTGATCGGCGACCCCGGCGTTGGCAAGACCGCCGTAGTCGAAGGACTGGCGCAGAAGATCGTCGCGGGTGATGTACCGGAGACGCTGAAGGACAAGCGCGTCGTGTCGCTTGACCTGACCGGCATGATCGCGGGCACCAAGTACCGCGGCGAATTCGAGGAACGCATCAAGAAGGTCATCGAAGAGTTGACCGCTAACAAGGACACCATCCTGTTCATCGATGAGATGCATATGCTGATGGGCGCGGGCGCTGCTGAGGGAGCGGCAGACGCTGCAAACATTTTGAAGCCCGCTCTGTCCCGCGGCGAAGTGCAGGTCATCGGTGCGACCACGCTGGATGAATACCGTAAGAACATCGAAAAGGACGCAGCGCTTGAGCGCCGCTTCCAGCCCGTCCAGATCGACGAGCCGAGCCCGGAGGACGCAGTCGAAATCCTCAAGGGCCTGCGTGACCGCTACGAAGCGCACCACCGCATCAAGATTCCGGATGAAGCCATCGAGGCTGCCGTCAAGCTGTCCGTGCGCTATGTAACCGGCCGTTTCCTGCCGGATAAGGCGATCGATGTCATTGATGAAGCCTGCTCGCGGGTTCGCCTGTCCACGCTGACCACGCCGCCCGACCTCAAGCAGATGGAGGACGAAATCACCGCCATCACCGCGAAGAAGGAAGAGGCTGTCAAGGGGCAGGATTACGAGAACGCTGCCAAGCTGCGCGACGAAGAGAAGAACAAGCGCGAAGCACTCGAAGCGCGTCGCAAGGAATGGTCTGAGCAGCAGACCAAGACCCACGGTGCAGTGACCGAGGACGACATTGCAGCCGTGATCTCCGGCTGGACCGGCATCCCGGTTGCCCAGATGACCGAAGACGAGGGCCAGCGTCTGCTGCATCTCGAGGATACGCTGCATCAGCGTGTCATCGGTCAGAACGAGGCTGTCACCGCGGTCGCCAAGGCGATCCGCCGCGGCCGTGTCGGCCTGCGCGACCCCAAGCGTCCGATTGGTTCGTTCCTGTTCCTCGGCCCGACCGGTGTTGGCAAGACCGAGCTGTCCAAGGCGCTGGCAGAAGCAATGTTCGGTGACGAAAACGCCATGATCCGCATTGATATGTCGGAATACATGGAAAAGCACGCGGTTTCCCGCATGATCGGTTCGCCTCCGGGATATGTCGGCTACGATGAGGGCGGTCAGCTGTCCGAAAAGGTGCGCCGCCATCCGTATTCGGTCGTCCTGTTCGACGAGATCGAAAAGGCGCACCCGGATGTGTTCAACATCCTGCTGCAAATCCTCGAGGACGGCGTGCTGACCGACGGTCAGGGCCGCCATGTAGACTTCAAGAATACCATCATCATCATGACCTCCAACATCGGCGCGCAGAAGATTACGGGCAATGCCCGCAAGTCGCTGGGCTTTGCCGAGGGTGGAGAAAATACTGCCGAGCGTACCTTTGAGCAGATCAAGGAGGACGTACTGAGCGAGCTGAAAACCGCGGTGCGTCCGGAATTCCTCAACCGCATCGACGACATCATTGTGTTCAACCGTCTGAGCGAGGACGAAATCGCCCAGATTGCGGACGGTATGCTGCGCAAGGTTGCCGAGCGTATGCAGGAAATGGGTATCACCATGGACTGGACCGACGCAGCCAAGAAGCATCTTGCCAAGGCTGGTTTCGACCCGGTTTACGGTGCACGCCCGCTGCGCCGCGCGGTGACGAACGAAGTCGAAGATCTGGTTGCCGAGCAGTCGCTCGAAGGCAAGATTAAGTCCGGCGATCACGTGACGCTGGATGCCGAGGACGACAAGCTGACACTCCGGTCCGCTGCTGCGGCAGAAGCGCAGGCATAAATGACGCCATATACTTCCCATGCTTCTATATAATACCCATTGGGCAACGCCCCTGATGCTGTCACAGCATCGGGGGGCATTGTCATGTGTGCAGAGTGGATGCGGCGGCCCGAAGCGCCGGAAAAGAGCAGAAGCTGGCAAACGTTGTTAAAAGTGCGTGAAGAAAAGGATGGAATTTCGTGCTAAATCACAAAAACTCCTGTCGCAATACCCCATAAATCAGGGGGAATTGAACATTGAAAACCCGCGAAATTGGGGAGTATAATATGTCGTAAAAACAATTTGAAGGCGCGCACGCACGCATGGCGTCGCGCGGGAAAGGGGAAAGAAAATGAATACCATGCAAATTCTTTCCGTCGTGGTCTTTTTGGTGGTTATGGCCGCGATTGTGACGGAAAAAGTGCATCGCACGGTAGCAGCGGTTGCAGGTGGGGTCGTGCTGGTCTGTCTGCATATTCTGACGGTGGATGAAGCGGTCAGCTACATAGACTTCAGCACCATCGGCGTACTGATTGGCATGATGCTGTTTGTCGCCGTAGTGCGCAACTCCGGCCTGTTTGAGTACATGGCGATCAAGTCAGCCAAGATCGCAAAGGGCAACCCCTGGAAGATCATGCTGCTGTTCACCATCCTGACCGCGGTGCTCTCGGCGTTCCTGGATAACGTGACGACCGTGCTGCTGGTGGGCCCGATGGCGATCGCGATCACCGGCATTCTGGGCATTGACCCGGTGCCCTTCCTGCTGGCGCAGATCCTCGCCTCCAACATCGGCGGTACGGCGACTCTGATCGGCGACCCGCCGAATATCATGATCGGTTCGCAGGCGGGCCTGAGCTTCATGGACTTCGTGGGCAATACCGGTATCGCAGTGGTGTTTATCATGGCAGCGCTGTGCGTGTGCTTCTATTTCATGTTCGGCAAAAAGCTCATCGTCGAGCCGGACAAGATGGCCGCTGTCATGCAGCTGGATGAAAACAAGTCGATCAAGGACCACGCGCTGCTGGTCAAGAGCGTTGTGATGATCGTTGTGGTCGTGTTCGGCTTTGTGTTCCACAGCTCGCTCGGCGTGGATTCTTGCATTATCGCGCTGGGCAGTGCTACAATAATGTTGCTGATCGGCAAGCAGGACACCGAAGAGATCGTGCTCGGCGTCGAGTGGTCGACCATTCTGTTCTTCACCGGCCTGTTCGTCGTGGTCGGCGGCATGCAGCAGACCGGCATCATCACCATGCTGGGCAATGCGCTGGTCGAGGTGACCGGCGGCAACGCCATGCTGCTCATGCTGCTCATCCTGTGGGGCTCGGCGATGTTCTCGTCCGTACTCGACAACATCCCGTTTGTCGCCACCATGATCCCGCTGATCCTTGCGATGCAGGCGGACGGCATGGATGTCACCGCGCTGTGGTGGGCGCTGTCCCTGGGCGCGTGCTTGGGCGGCAACGGCACGCTGATCGGCGCTTCGGCAAACGTGGTGCTCTCGGGCATCTCGGCCAAGCATGGGCATCCGATCACCTTTGCGCGCTACCTGCGCGTGGGCTTCCCGATGATGCTGATGTCGGTCGCGATCTCCACGGTATATCTGCTGATTCGTTTCCATTGACACCTGACAGGCTGAGAAAGAAGGAAAGCATATGTTAACAAGCAGTTTTTCCGGTGATATTATCAATGTGGCGCTGCGTCAGATCGGCGCCACCTCCATCAAGGAAGTGCGCAACGGTATTATGTATATTGCCAAATTCCAGCTGGATGACGAGGTTTGCGTGACCTACGTCTTTAACGTGACCAAGCGGGATAAGTATTATTTGCAGCGCGTCGAGCCGTATCCGATCTCTTACGGGGATTTCGAGGGCGAGGGCGAAGTGGTGGAATTCATCACGCGCGACATCCGCAAGTTCCGCAACGCGATGCAGTCGCATAATTTCCCCAAGTTCCTTCAGACCGCCAATGTGATGGTGCAGCTGTCGCATGCGATTGAGCTGCTGTTCCTCGAGCGCAATGTGTCGGCGGAGGACATGGAGGGCTTGCAGCAGTGCCTGACGGCAGGCATCGACAAAATCAAGGAGATCCGCGAACATTCGCCCAAGGTGGAAAAATAAACAGATTACAATCGGTCGAAAGACGTCTTGCAGGAAGTAGCCTGCAAGGCGTCTTTTTTGCAAACGGCATGGCGGGAGCTGTGCTGCGCCTGCGGCACCAGACAAGTAAAAAGTAATAAAAACGCGAAAAAATGCGTAAAATATTAAAAAACGTGTGCCTTATCACCAAAAAGGAAACGTGCTTTTTGTGTAAAACAACAGCCGTATTTTTCACGAACGCACTGACTGTATTAGAGAAAAAGTTGTATAATGGTAGATATTCCGTTATTACGATGAGAGGGGCGGTATCGCTGTGTCATACGATTTTCTTCTGACGATTGCGATCATCATGCTGTTTACCAAAATTTTCGGCCTGACCTCGGAACGGGTACACATGCCGCAGGTAGTCGGCGCGCTGGTGGCCGGCGTGCTCGTCGGGCCAAGCTGTCTGGGTTGGGTCGGAGAGACCGACTTTCTGGTGAAAACGGCGGAGATTGGCGTCATTATTCTGATGTTCAATGCGGGTCTGGACACCGATTTGGAGGAGCTCAAAACCACGGGCTTTGCATCCTTCATCATTGCGGTGATCGGCGTTCTGGTGCCGCTGGCGGGTGGCATGGGCTGCTATCTGATGTTCCAAAATGAGCCGATCGATTCCTTGAATATGCTCAAGGCGGCCTTTATCGGCGTGGTGCTGACTGCAACGTCGGTTTCCATCACGGTGGAGACGCTGCGTGAGATGGGCAAGCTGAAAAGCAAGGTCGGCACGGCGATACTGGGTGCGGCGGTCATCGACGATATTCTCGGTATTGTGGTGCTGACGGTGCTGACTGCGTTCACCGATCCGACGGTCAAGCCGCTTTTGGTGTTCGGACGGATTTTCGCGTTCTTTATCTTTGTCCTTGTGGTGGGACTTATCATGCACAAGGCGTTTATCAAGATGGAGCAGCGGTGGCATAAGCACCGGCGCATTGCCATCTACGCCTTGGTGTTTGCTTTCCTGATGAGTTATATCGCGGAGGCGTTCTTTGGCATTGCGGATATTACGGGCGCGTACTTTGCTGGCATTGTGATGTGCAACATTTCCGATACGCGTGACTATGTGGCCAGCAAGACCAATGTGCTGGGCTATATGCTGTTTTCGCCGCTGTTCTTTGCGTCCATCGGCATCAAAACAAATCTGGAGGGCTTGACGGGCACGCTGGTACTGTTCGCCATCGTGCTGACGCTGGTGGCGATCCTGTCCAAAATCATCGGCTGTGGTGTGGGCGCGCGCATTATGGGCTTCCAGACGTATGATGCGCTGTCCATTGGTCTCGGCATGGTCTCCCGCGGTGAGGTCGCGCTGATCGTGGCGCAGAAGGGCGCGCAGGCGGGGCTCATCAATTCCGAGATGTTCCCGGCAATCGTGCTGGTGGTTATTGTTACCACACTGGTCACACCGGTTTTGCTGAAATTCGGCATGAAGCGGCAGACGCCTGCTAACACAGAGTTCTCTGCGCGCGAAGCGGAGCAGATGCCCAAGGCGGGTCGATACTAACCGGAACTAGTAAGCAAATTTGCAAAAAACAGGCAGCCTTTTCCGGCGTTGCAGGCCGGGAAGGGCTGTTTTCATACCGTTACTTGAAGAGCAGAATGGTATGTGGTATACTGATTTCGTATGTCAATGACCTCTGGAGGGAGCAGAATGAAACAAACAAAGGTATTGCCGGTTTTAGCGGTGGTGCTGTGCCTGCCGGGTGTGGTGGTGCGTGCACTACATATGCTGAACGGCTTTGATATTGCAACGGGCCTGCCCGCGGTGGGCGATGCATGGGTATGGTATTTTACTGCGCTGCTGGTTCTGGCTGCGGTAATATACGCGGCGCTGAGTGTGCCGCTGCGCGCGGCAAAAGAAATGCCGTTTGAGCAGCTGCTGGGCACGCAGAGTGTGGGCTTCCGTATGGCGGCAGTGATTTCCGGCTTGCTGCTTTTGATTGGCGGTGTGGGATATCTCTATCTGACGATGACGACCGGCGAGGAGGACGCTGCCGGCTGGGCCAAGGCATTGGAGATCGTGTATGCGGTGGTTACTGTGCTGTGCGGCATCTGTGCGATCGGGCTGGCAAAGGCGCAGGGCAGCGAAATGACCGAGCGATCTGCGAAGCTGACACTGGTGCCGCTGCTGTGGAGCTGCCTGCACCTGTTGGTCAATTACCGCATGACCTGCGTGGACCCCAAGCTGGCGTCCTTTGCGTTTGGACTTGTGGCGGATGTGATTCTGGTGCTGGCGTTTTATCATCTGGCGCGTCTGTTGTACGGCAAGCCGCGTCCGGCATGGCTGGCCTTTTTCGGTGCAGTGACAACGACCGTGTCGGTGTCTGATATGGGCGGCTATGGCCTGTCCCGCCTGATGGGCGTGACTATACCGGAGTGGTCGGATAAAATGGTGCTGCGCGGCTGCCTGTCGGTTGCGGCATGCATTTTGCTGGTGGCAGAGCTGTTTGTATTGTGCCGCGAGCACACCACCACAGAAATTTCGGAATAATTTGGATAGAAAGGAAGAACCGTATGCTGTTTCTTTGTTATCCCAAGTGTTCGACCTGCCAGAAGGCCAGAAAGTGGCTGGAGGAGCAGGGGATTTCGTTTGACGAGCGCGATATCAAGCAGAACAATCCGACGGTGGAGGAACTGCGGACGTGGTATGCACGCAGTGGACTGCCGCTCAAGCGTTTTTTTAACACCAGCGGCTTGCAGTACAAGGCGCTGGGGCTGAAGGATAAGCTGCCGGATATGAGCGAGGAGGAGCAGCTAGCGCTGCTCGCAACCGACGGCATGCTGGTCAAGCGTCCGTTGCTGGTAGACGAGGATTTTGTGCTGACCGGCTTTAAACAGACGGAATGGGAGAAGACGCTGAAAAAGGATTGACAAAGGCAAAAACGAATGGTATAATAATTCTTGCTTATCGGGCAAGATACGGAGCGGTATCGAAGTGGTCATAACGAGGCGGTCTTGAAAACCGTTTGCCCGAAAGGGCGCGTGGGTTCGAATCCCACCCGCTCCGCCATTCTTTTGCTTGGCGAAGCTACTACTTGACATGGAGACGTACCCAAGCTGGTGAAGGGGCTCCCCTGCTAAGGGAGTAGGTCGGGAAACCGGCGCGAGAGTTCAAATCTCTCCGTCTCCGCCAAAAAAATCGCACTCTTCGAAAGAAGAGTGCGATTTTTTTATACCCTCAAAACGAAGACAAGCGGCGAATTTGGTAATTATTTCATGATGTTTACGGGATTTTCCTTGAAAGAAACCTTGCTATATGATCAGAAATGATGCTCTGATAGCCGGAAAAGTTGATAACATCGGTTGGCAGGGATGGCAGAATAAAGTGAACCAAATTGCTTGCAAAATACAGGCGTTTGTAGTATGATTTTAATGGTTATATGCGTTTCCGTTTAGCGAAAATGCACATTTTTGAAATTTTTTTTACGCTTGTGCTCAATGTGCTGCGGTGGACGGAAGATGTGAAGGTACGGATACTTAAATAAAATTGCAAAAACAGACAGAAATGATGCAAAAAGGAAGGCGGGATCAGATGAAAGGGATTGTATTGGCAGGTGGAAGCGGAACCAGATTATATCCGCTGACAATGGTGACCAGTAAGCAGTTGCTACCTATCTATGATAAACCGATGGTGTATTATCCGCTGTCCACTTTGATGCTGGCAGGGATTCGGGATATTCTGATTATCTCCACACCAACAGATCTGCCGAATTTTGAGCGGTTGCTGGGTGATGGCCGTCGGTATGGGATTCATCTTTCTTATAAAGTGCAGCCCTCGCCGGATGGTTTGGCACAGGCATTTACCTTGGGCGAGGAGTTTATAGCAGGCGATTCATGCGCGATGGTGCTCGGGGACAATATTTTTTATGGCGCAGGCTTGGGAGAGCGTCTGCAAACGGCAGTGCGCAATGCGGAGAACGGACAGGCGACAGTGTTCGGCTACTATGTTAATGATCCGGAACGATTCGGTATTGTCGAATTTGACGAAGCGGGTCATGTGATTTCGGTAGAAGAAAAGCCCAAGCAGCCAAAGTCAAACTATGCCATTACGGGTTTATATTTTTATGATAATCGGGTTGTCGAACTGGCCAAGCAGGTCAAGCCATCGGCACGAGGCGAATTGGAGATCACCGACCTGAACCGGATGTATCTGGAAGCTGGCGATCTGAATGTACAATTGCTGGGCCGCGGATATGCGTGGCTGGATACCGGTACAATGGATACACTGGTCGAAGCGGCCGAATTTGTGCAGGTAATTGAAAATCGACAGGGCATCATGATTTCCGCGCCAGAGGAAATTGCGTATCGGAACAGTTGGATTACGCAGCAAGCGCTGTTACAGTCAGCTGATACTTATGGGAAATCGCCGTATGGAGAGCATTTGCGGCGTGTGGCAGATGGAAAAATTCAGTATTGAGGGGATAAAAGCATGAAACTGACAAAAACCAAGTTGGAAGGCGTTGTGATTTTGGAGCCGGATGTTTTTGGGGATCATCGAGGCTTTTTCATGGAGAGTTGGTCCAAACGCAAGATGGAAGAGTTGGGGTTGCACTATGATTTTGTGCAGGATAACCATTCGTCCTCGACGGTGAAGGGCACGCTGCGCGGCATTCATTTCCAGCGTGGAGACAAGGCACAGGCCAAGTTGGTGCGTTGCACGAGCGGTGCGGTATTGGATGTGGCGGTTGATTTGCGTCCGTCCAGCCCTACTTATAAGCAGTGGGTTGCAGTAGAACTTTCTGCAGAGAATAAAAAGCAGCTCATGATTCCGCGCGGGTTTGGGCATGGTTTTGTGACACTGACCGATCATGTGGAATTTCTGTATAAAGCGGATAACTATTATGCGCCGGAAGCAGATGGGGGTATTCGCTGGAATGATCCGGAGCTTGGCATTGACTGGGGCGTGACCGAGCCCGTGCTGTCGGCTAAGGACAGTGCTTCGCCGTTTTTGAAGGATGCTGTGACTGGCTTTGAGGAGTGGTAAAAATGAAAATTTTGGTGACCGGCGGTGCCGGATTTATTGGCGGTAATTTCGTACACTATATGCTGCGGGAGCATCCGGAGGATGAAATTCTTTGCGTGGATGCATTGACCTATGCGGGTAACATGGAAACGCTTGCGCCGGTGATGGATAACCTGCATTTTAAATTCATCAAGGCGGACATTGCTGACCGTGAAGCAATTTATGGTATTTTTGAGCAGGAAAAGCCGGACATTATCGTGAACTTTGCTGCGGAAAGCCATGTGGATCGCTCAATCGAAAATCCGGCGATTTTTTTGCAGACCAATGTGATGGGCACACAGGTGCTGCTCGATGCCTGCCGTAAGTATGGTATTCAGCGGTATCATCAGGTTTCCACCGACGAGGTGTACGGCGATCTACCGCTTGACCGGCCTGATCTGTTTTTCACTGAGGAAACGCCGATTCATACCTCCAGTCCGTATTCGGCATCCAAGGCTTCGGCAGATCTGCTGGTGCAGGCGTATCATCGCACGTTCGGTGTGCCGGTGACCATTTCGCGCTGCTCGAACAACTATGGTCCGTACCACTTCCCGGAGAAGTTGATCCCGCTGATGATTGCCAACGTGCTCAATGACAAGCCGCTGCCGGTTTACGGCGATGGAAAGAACGTCCGCGATTGGCTGTATGTCGAGGATCACTGCTCGGCAATCGATTTGATTATCCGCAATGGTCGCGTCGGTGAGGTCTATAATGTCGGCGGTCATAACGAAAAAAACAATTTGGAGGTTGTGCAGCTGATTATCGCAGCACTGGGCAAGGGCGAGATTCAGTTTGTCCGCGACCGCGCTGGTCATGATCGTCGCTATGCGATTGATCCGACCAAGATACACAACGAGCTGGGTTGGCTACCGAAGACCAAGTTTGAGGACGGCATTCAGAAGACCATCCAGTGGTATTTGGACAATAAGCCGTGGTGGGAAAACATCATTTCGGGAGAGTATCAGAATTATTATGAACGGATGTACGGAAACCGATAAGCCGTTGATTTCTATTGTCATGGCGGTATATGAACCGAATTTACAGTGGTTTCGGGAACAACTCGATTCGCTGGAGGCACAGACCTATCCGAATTTGGAATTGCTTGTGATTGACGACTGTTCTCCGACGGTGCCGTTTGAAACGGTGCAGCAATATATTGCGGAAAGTATCCGTTCGTTCCCATATCAGGTGCAGAGAAACGAGAAAAATCTTGGCTCCAATGGCACCTTTGAAAAATTAACGCAGCAGGCGCGAGGGAAATATATTGCGTATTGCGACCAGGATGATGTGTGGCTGCCTGAGAAATTGGAAATTTTACAGAAAACAATTGAGCAGACCGGCGCAAAGCTGGTCTGCTCGGATATGTATATTATTGACGGGCAAGGTCGTCAGACGGCGGATAGTATTACCAAAGCTCGCCGGCATCATGTGTTTTACTCTGGAGAAAATTTGGCGGAAGGATTGTTGTTTCACAATTTTGTGACCGGCTGTACGATGCTGATGCCGACAGAGATTGCTCGGCAAGCCATTCCGTTTTGCCCATATATGGTGCATGACCACTATCTTGCGCTGTATGCTGCTCTACATGGTGCGATTCAATCTGTCATGGAGCCGTTGATTCGGTATCGGATTCATGGGAATAATCAAACCGGGCTGCTAGCAGGTATTACGGATAAGCAGAGCTATGGTTACCATAGAATCGACTTGGGTTTGCGGAAACTGGAATGGCTGAATCAAAATTTAAAAATGTCAGAAGAAGTGCAGCGCATCGTTCAGGAGGGATTGCTGTGGATGGACGCCAGAAAAAAGTACTCTGAAGGCGATCGACATATGCTCAAAGTGATGTGGAAGTATCGCGGTTTTAGTCCGTTTCCAACTATTTTTGAAATCGTAATGGGGTTGCTCCCGGAACGCTTTTTTATGTTTTTCATCCATCAGGCACAAAGAAATAAGATATAAGAGGGTTGATTATGAAAATATTGGTAACCGGTGTGGGCGGCCAGCTTGGCTATGATGTGTGCAAGGTATTGGATGCGCGTCAGATCGAAAACAAAGGTGTTGACCTTGTGGATTTTGACATTACGGATGCGCAAGCAACACGAAATTATATTGTAACCTACCATCCGGACGCGGTGATTCACTGCTCTGCATGGACGGCGGTTGACAAAGCCGAGGATGCATTGGATACGGTTCGTGCGGTGAATACAGAAGGGCCGCGCAATATTGCGGCGGCTTGCAAAGAGATCGGCGCGAAAATGCTGTATCTCTCCACCGATTATGTCTTTCCAGGAACAGGTAACAATTTTTATGAGCCGGAAGACCCGACTGGACCACTCGGAGCATATGGCGCGACCAAGTTGGGAGGCGAGTTGGCAGTCAAGCAATTATTGGATCAGTACTTCATCGTGCGAATTTCTTGGGTGTTTGGCAAAAACGGAAATAATTTCATTAAAACAATGCTGCGTCTGGCAGAAACCAAGAACGAAATAAATGTAGTCTGCGATCAGATTGGTAGCCCGACTTATACAGCTGATTTAGCGCAGCTGCTTTGCGATATGATTATGACGGATAAATATGGGACGTATCATGCCACGAATGAGGGAATTTGCTCTTGGGCAGAGTTTGCGGAAGAAATATTCCGGCTGGCAGGAAAGCAGGTTAAGGTTAACTACATTCCGACTAGCGAGTATCCGGCCCGTGCGGTGCGGCCGCTTAACTCACGAATGAGCAAGGATAAACTGGAACAAGCAGGCTTTATGAGACTGCCGCATTGGAAGGATGCGTTACAGCGGTATTTGGAGGAAATAAGCGCGATATGACAGCTTTAATATGCTTTAGAGATTTCATTTTGGATACACTGAAAAAACGACAAATGATATGGGATTTGGCGAAAAATGATTTTCGCGCTCGATTTTCTAATGCGTTTTTCGGTGCTTTTTGGGCATTTGTGCAGCCGTTTGTTGCTATTCTATTGTATTGGTTTGTGTTCGAGGTTGGATTTAAGAGCGCACCAGTAGATAATGTTCCTTTTATTGTGTGGTTTGCTCCTGCTTATATCAGTTGGCTTTACTTTTCTGATACAGTTATATACTCAAGCGCCTCTTTAGCAGAATACTCTTATTTAGTGAAAAAAATGAATTTTCGGACAAGTATTCTGCCAATTGTAAAAGCCATCTCAGGGCTATTTTTGCATGCGTTTTTTATTCTTTTTTTATTTGTCATCAATGTGATCTACGGAAAACCAGTTCAGTTGATTTGGTTTCAGTGTATCTATTATACTGCTGCAATGTTCATTCTCACGCTGGGACTTGGAATGCTGACATCAAGTATCACTTTGTTTTTTCGTGATATGACACAAGTTATACAAGTATTTCTACAGGTAGGATTTTGGCTAACACCTATCTTTTATAGTGAGAGCAATATTCCTGCATCACTTATGATGATACTCAAATTGAATCCCATGTTCTATATTACAAGAGGATATCGAGATTGTTTTATCTATGGAGTTCCATTTTATGAGCGTATAGGTACCAGTATTTACTTTTGGATTGTAACGATAGCAGTGTTTGCTTGTGGAGCGATGGTATTTCGTAAGCTACGACCGCACTTTGCAGATGTAATATAGAGGTATCAATGATGAATGAAAGTATATACATGATTCGATGTGACGACATTGTTAAAAAATATGCGTTATATTCGAAGAAAACCGATCGATTAGTTGAGGCGCTAACACCTAGAAAGAAAAGTTTCCATAAAGATTTCTATGCGCTTAACGGTATAAGTTTTTCTATGGCACGAGGAGAATGTGTAGGCATTGTGGGAAAAAATGGATCTGGGAAATCTACACTTCTCAAAATTTTAACAGGAGTACTCACGCCTACTTCGGGCAACGTTCAGGTTAATGGACGTGTTTCCGCATTATTAGAGCTAGGAGCAGGGTTTAATCCGGAATATACAGGTTATGAGAATATTTATCTTAATGGCTCTATTATGGGATACTCAAGGGAACAAATGAAGGAAAAAATCCCCGAAATTATAGAATTTGCAGATATTGGTGATTTTATCAATCAGCCAGTGAAAATATATTCTTCGGGTATGTTTGTGAGATTAGCGTTTGCAGTGGCGATCAGCGTTGATCCGGAAATTCTGATTATTGATGAGGCATTAGCAGTGGGAGATGTCTTTTTTCAGCTCAAATGCTACAAAAAAATTGAAGAATTCAAAAAGAATGGGAAAACAATTCTGTTTGTCAGTCATGATCAATCAAGCATCATTAAGTATTGTGATAGAGCTATCCTTTTGGATAAAGGTAAAATGCTTTGCGATGATACACCAAGAGAAGTGATTGATCAGTACAAGCAGATATTATCTGCCGATAATGCACATCAGGTTGAACAAGCAGATCAAATTATTGAGCCAAGTACTAGCTGGAAATGTTGCTATCAGCTTAACGAGAAAATTTTAGAGTATGGAAATCGTCAAGCAGAAATTATTGACTTTGGAATTTTCTCTGCGACAGGGCAACTGGTCACTCTTTATCATCGCAATGAAGAATATAAGGTAAGAATCAAGGTTTACTTCCATGAAACAGTGTACAATCCTATTTTTGCAATTACATTTAAAGATATGTCAGGGCTTGAAGTGGCAGGAACGAATACTATGCAAGAAGGGATAGAGACAAATGTGATTGAGAGTGGCAATATCGTTGTGATTCAGTTTCAGCATAAGTTTCCATTTCAAAATTTTCCACTGTTCTTGTCGTTAGGATGTACCTGTTTTGATATGCAAGGTGAACTTCAAATTTTGCACAGAATGTATGATGTGCTTTGCATCCAAACAGTGGGAGCAAAGATTACCAATGGTTTTTTTGATTTGGATTGCAAGGTTAATATCATCCATGAATAGGAAGTGGAAAAATGGCCATTTTAAATGCGGAGTTTTATCGCGCAGATGAGGATGCGCTTTATTCAGATGGAGATATTGAGCAGGAGATTTATGATAGAGTTTGTCAAAAAGATCCTACAATCTATGATGATCAAAGGTGGGAGGTTTTTTATCACTTTTCACCTTTGAGAGAAAATATCTTAAACTGGTATCCTTTTAAGCCAGGATGCAGGATCTTGGAAATCGGGGCTGGCTGTGGTGCATTAACTGGGCTACTGGTGCGGCGTAGTGCCAATGTGGTTTCGTGTGAGTTAACGATGCAGCGGGCAAAAATTCTGTATGAAAGACATCGAGACGCAGAAGATTTGGAAGTGGTCGTAGGGGATTTTATGCGCATGCGCTTTGCGCATAAATTTGACTATATTGTAGTTAATGGCGTACTAGAGTATGCAAAAAGTATCATTGGTGAAGATAAGGGCAATCCCTTTGTGCATTTTTTAGCATACGTAAAGTCCTTGCTGGAGGATGACGGGAAAATCTTGCTGGCGATTGAAAATCGCTTTGGACTGAAATATTTTAATGGTGCACCAGAGGATCATACGGGCGTTATTTTCGATGGTACAAATGGCTATCCAAGACAATCAGGTGTTCAAACATTTAATAAAAATGAACTAAAGAATTTGTTTAATTCGGTACAGTTAAATGTTTTTAAATGGTATTATCCGTATCCTGATTACAAATTTCCTACGGAAATATTTACAGATGATAGTATTCAGAAAATGTTTCCAATTACTGCAGAGTTCCCATTTGATCAAGATAGGGTGGAGTTATTTGATAAAAAAGCGGTTTATGCAGGCCTTATGGCAGATGGAATTGTAGATCATTTTAGCAATTCTTTTCTAGTGGAGGTTGGAGTCACAGATCAACTACGTGATGTTCAGCCGACCTATGTCAAAATTAGTAATAATAGAAAAAAAGATTTTGCTCTTTGTACTTTGCTGTATGAGAGTGCGGGAAAGGTGGAAAAGAGAGCGCTCTATCCATCTGGTTTTTCGCACTTAGCGCATATGAATGAATCCTGCTTGGGTGACGAAACCATCCTGAAATCTTCTTATGAAGCAGGTGTTTTGACAACTCCGCTTTTAAAGAGATATGAAACGCTTCAGGAGCGGTTGAGTAGAATGGTGAAATTCGATAATCAAAATGCTTTCTGGGCAGAGTTGGAAAATTTAAAAAAACGATTTACTACTGAACAAGTAACAAATCATATAAGCAATAATGAATTTGTAGAAGTATTTGGAGACGCAGTGGTAACCTCTCGCATGCATTGGAAGAAACATGTCAATATAGATTTGAATGCGGAAAATCTATTTTTTGATGGAGCGAAGATGATTGTCATCGATAATGAATGGATATTTGCATTCCCTATCCCCGTCGAGTACACTTTCTGGAGACTTTTGATGCAACTACGCGATCAAGGGATCGCTGAGGAATGGCTCACTGACATGGCAATTAGACATTTCTTGCAGATTGAGCAGCAAGATATTGATGTATTCCAGCAGTGGGAGCGCCATTTTGCTAGAGACTATGTTGGCATCAAGGATTTATCCCCAATGCAGAAGACAGTATTGGCTGTTTCGTTACACGATGTTGTGGTAGAGAAGATGCGTCAGAATACGCTGAAAAGTCAGCTTTTTTTGTTTGATAATGATATGGAGTATAGTGCCATTCAGGGCAAAGTGTTCAATGATAATGGAATATGGGTCGTTCGATATACTTCAGAGCGTATTGCACAGGCAAAAAGCATTCGCTGGGATCCATTAGAGGGAGATGCGAGTCGTATTTATGACATTAAGGTTGACGGCCTAGATATGACTCCGATCAATGCGTATTCTGCTGATTCAGGTAGCTATATATTCACTACGTATGATCCACAGTTTGCTGTAAGCGGGGATTGGAGCAAATTGCATGAGATTGTGATACGATTTAAGTGTGAGATATTGGACTGGACACAAGGGTATTATATAGTCGAGCGTGAGAGAAATGAGGAACGAGCAAAGAGGGTAGAAGAAGAACGACAGTGGTCTGAAAAACAGAATTCGTTGGAATTTGAGTTGAGAAGAACATCGGATGAACTGGCCAAAACATCGGATGAACTGGTCAAAACATCGGATGAACTGGTCAAAACATCGGATGAGCTGGTTAGAACATCGGATGAACTAGAAATAGAAAAGGAAAAACTCGGAAGGACAAAGGATGAACTAAATAAAGTGACAAGTGCTCTGGATTGGTTGGAGAATGAAATTAAAGAGCATCCATGGAAAAGTATCGCAAAAATTTTATTAAAAAAGAGAATATAATGACAGGGGGGGGACTTTTGAAAAAGGTCAGCATTATTACACCATGCTATAACGATGGTGAATATATTGAGGAAACCATTAAATCTATACGTGCACAGACGTATACTAACTGGGAAATGATCATAATAGACGATGGTTCTGATGATGAAAATACTCTTCAAATTTTAGAGAAAATACAGCATGAAAAGGATATTCGATTGCTGCGAACGCAGAGACTAAGGCCGGCAGGAGCTAGAAATGCAGGGATTTCTGTTGCTAATGGAGAATATATCTTACCTGTAGATGCGGATGATTTGATAGAGCCAACCTACCTCGAGCGTGCAGTAGAGAAAATGGAAGCCAATTCCGAATTAGGAATTGTGTATTGCCATGCAGACCTGTTTGGAGAAAAAAATGGTCCATGGGAGTTGCCGGACTATACTTTTGATACAATGCTGTTAGATAATGTTATTTTTGTCACAGCTTTGTTTCGCCGTTCAGATTGGGAACAAGTTGGCGGTTTTCGCACCAGCATGAAACATGGAATGGAAGATTATGATTTTTGGTTGTCGATTTTGGAGTTGGGAAGAGAAGTGTATCAGCTTCCTGAAACCTTATTTCATTATCGCATCAAAGCATCTTCCCGTACAACGCAGTTTCAGCAAAATGCTGAAACTGTAAAGGAGACTTATAAGGCAATTTATTTCCAGCATCCTGTTCTCTATGAAAAATATAAGGATCGATATGCTATTGTATTGAGGAATGCGCTGATCGAACATATTTTTTTAAATCGTGCATACGCAGAAAGTGTTGGGATATTAGAGAAAGTAAAAAAAATCCCATTTCTAAAATATGTTATTAAAAAGATTATTTTGAAATAAACGGAGTCAAGTATGGTTATATTTACATCAATATGTGCAAATTATGTGCATAAAGCAAGAACACTGGCACAATCTGTTAAGCGTAATATCCCAGATGCAATAATGGTATTATGTCTAGTCGAAAGAACAATTTCTCCAGCAATTTCGGATGATTGCTTTGATGAAATTGTTCTTGCAAAGGATGCATGGGAAGGGAATTTTGATCGCTTCATTTTCAAACATAGCATTGTTGAAGCTTCGACTGCGGTTAAGGGACAATTTTTTCGATATCTAATGGATCGATATGTAAATGAGGATAAATTCGTTTACTTAGATCCAGACACTTATGTGTATAGTGATTTTGTTGAACTTTGGACCATACTGGATGATCATCCAATTGTGCTATGCCCACATCTATTGCGGCCAGGGAATATTGATATGGAGCTTTCCAGTACAGCGCATGGTGTATATAATCTTGGTTTTTTAGCAATTAAACGCAGTGAAGAAGGAAGGAAATGCATTGATTGGTGGGCAGAAAGATTATATTTATTCTGTTATGATGATATTCAGCGTGGAATATTTACCGATCAAAAGTGGTTTGATCTAGTGCCATGCTTTTTTGATGCAAAGATACTAAAGCATCATGGCTATGATTTTGCTCCATGGTCGTTGTTAGGATGCACAATTACAAAAGATGAAGAGGCATTTTATATTGAAGGGGATCCTTTGCGCTTTATTCATTTTTCTGGATTTGGTGCCAGTGCGGAAAACTGCATAGAAAAATGGTTGCCTGAGTCAGGCGAATTATTCAAAACCTTATATGCTGAATATTCTATAGAACACAATAAGAATGATACAGACCAAATATCAAAAACACCCTGGAGTTATGCCGCATATTATTCTGGTGAAAAAGTTGATCTTTCTGTCCGTGAGGCATATCGATCAAATTATGATGTCATGTTTTTATATGAAGATCCCTTTGAGTATTCCAATGCCATGTATCATCAATTGCTGGGAATAGATAAAGATGGGCATTGTAAAGAATTATCTCCATTGCGTCGAAGATTGCATAAGGCAAAAATGATTTATCATGAAAAGGGACTGGTAGAATTGATTCGTGTATTTTTGAAATGGTTGAGAAAATGAATAAAAAAAGAATAATGCTGAGATTAGCTGTTGCTTTGTTGTTTTTTTGTGGGTTAGTGCTAACCTTTTTTTGTACATGGCAATCAGGAGTCACCATACAACTTTGTGCCGATACCACAACGAGCCTAAGTGTTTTTTATGATAATGGAGCAACAGCAGATTATCGTTTTGACGAGAATCATATGAGCAGCACATACAATGTGAATATAGGTGAACAATCTATTTATGTGCCAATCGCTGTTGAAAACATGAATCGCTTACGGATAGACTTTGGAACCATTCCGTCTACTTTATCTCTGAGCAAAATCACATTGCATGTATCACCCTATCAAGAATATACATTCAGCGGCGAAGCATTGAAAGAATATATGCCTGTAACAAATGATATTTCAAGTATTACTCAAGATGGCGATGTGGTGATCTATCAGGTCATGGGACAAGATGGGTTTATTGCAGCAGAAGAAGATTTACTGGATGCAGTATCAATATCGAATTCGGATAATGCGGTGCGATGGATCTTATGTTCCATTTTAGCAGCTGTGGTTTTGGCCTTTATAGATGTTATTTTGCGGAATTTGATAGGTCTATGCGCGAAAATAGTTCAAAATGTGAAAAGAGCGTGGAACTCTGTTCATAATCCCCAGAGTTTTGGACAGATTATAGGTGGAATAGCACTATGTTTGATAGCAGCAGTAGGAATTGCATTGCTAATTGATGGGGTTCTTCTCAAATTGCTGTATCGATTGGCAGCCGGGCTCAGTATGGATACATTATCACGCTACTTTGCCGCAGGACAGAAACTCTCTTTAATAAGGGCAACTTTTTTCTTTAATCTAACTTTTGTTGGTATGTTGGCGTGCTGGCTTGGGAAGAAGAAGGTGGTTCGTTGGCGATATCTGCTGGCTGTTGTCCTCTTAGTTTTGATGACCATAGGCAAATATACTGGCTCATCTATAGGATTTTATGATGGCATGCTTGTGGGAAATACGGAAGGGTATGAGTGCAGCACTTTACTTGGTATTCCACAGGGAATCAGAGGTGATGAATGGGCGACCGAAAAACCATACTATTTTGCACAAGTGAATGGTGGACATGATCTGCCATATTATAACTATAATATGATGCTGGAAGGTGCAGACATGGTAGTACATGCTTTTGCACCTGTAAAAGATATAATCACGCTGTTTCGCCCTTCGTTGCTTGGTTTTTTATTCTTACCAGCAGAAAATGCATTTGCATTTTATTGGTGGGCTAAGCTGATCGCACTCTTCATGGCGTCATTTGAGATCTGTAGGCTGTTATCAGGTCGAGTGAAATATGGTGTTTTAGGTGCAATTGTGTTTTCTTTTGCTCCAGCGATCCGGTGGTGGTTATCTCAAACACTGGCAGAAATACTTATCTATGGTTTTTGGGCGGTTATCTGTTATGCTTATTATTTGAAAGCGGAAAAAAGAGGACTTCGTATTCTATCGTTGATAGGTGTCTTCTATTTTTTAACTTGCTATATTTTCACTATTTATCCAGCAAGTCAGGTGCCGATAGCATATGTACTACTTGCAATCGTGATATGGATCCTATACAAGAATTGGGATAAAAAACCTTTTGCTAAAAGACGTGTTGTATCATATATTATCGCAGCAATTCCATTTATGGCTATTATTGTGCGTTTTATCATAATGTCTGGTCCAGCATTAAAAATAATGCTTAACACAGTTTATCCCGGTGCAGAACGGCCATGGATCTCCTTGGAGTGGGAATATCCGCTTTATCAATTGATTAATCCATTTACTGCCTTGATTCAACATCCGAGTTTTTCCAATTCATGTGAAATTAGTCAATTTTATAGCTTTGCAGTAGTACTGGTTCCGTTAGTCATATGGTTGACTTATCGATATCGCAAGAAAATGTTATTACCGGCTCTTTTGTGTGGCGCTTCCACATTTCTTCTCGTGGTTGCATGGATACCGCAGATCCCTTTGCTTAACAAAGTTACCTTACTGAGTATGAGTTATCCGGTTCGAATACTTATTGCGTGTGGAATTGGTTATACTTTGACAATAGTATCGCTTTTACCGATGATGGAGCAAGAAATATGCGGCATTACTCGAAAGAAGAGCATGGTTCTTGCTGGAATTGCTTGGATGCTTTTGCTGATCGCTGCGACGAATAGTGAAAAGGTTTTCCAGTATTTTTTGGCTTTTCGCTTTGGCACCTTTTTGCTTGTATGCACTATTACGCTATTCTGTTTCATGGGTTATCTTTTGTTACAGGGTGGAAAAAAAGCTTGTATGTGCTTTATGAGCGTGTTATGTGCGCTTAATATCGCTTCAACAATATGTATAGATCCCATCACCTGTGGTACGGATTCTATGTTTGAAAAAACAACCATGCAGGCCATTCGCCAGTTGGATGCTGAGGATTCGGGTAGATGGATGGTGAGTGGAAGTCCAACTATAAGCAATCTTGTTACTGCGCAGGGAGTGGCTCGCGTCAGCGGTACCTACTATTATCCAGACTGGGACATGATGGAGATTATAGATCCGAAGCATCAGTATGAGAACTATTGGAATCAATACGCGCATATTGATATGCGTTTGGCAACAGGAGAAAATAAGGTTTCCATTTTTGATGAGGAGAAAAGTGAAAAGGTGGATGGGACCAATCGAATTATATATATTGACATGGAAACTGCCAAAAAATTGGAAATAAAATATATTTTCACCTGTGTTGGCATACCGGAGGAATATATACAATCAGGTCAGTTACAGCTTTTATATCAAGATAGCGTGGATCCGTGGATGATTTACAAGATTATAGAATAATAAGAGGTGATGCATGTGATAGATAGCACGAAAAGACAGTAAATCATTGTCATTTTGATTTTGATTATTGGGCTGTTTCTTCGGATCCATGCGACTGATTTTATACGAGAAATTGCGGAAAACTCAGATAGTGCGGCTTATAGTTATTCGGCAAAAAATCTGATAGACTATGGGATGTTGACAAATGATCGAAATGGTGAGATGAATCGGGGAGAAATTGAGGTGGTTCCAACAAGCAGAGTGATGCCTGGAATGCCAATTTTTCTTGCAGGACTATATTTGATTAACGATAGCGCGTCGTTTGTCTATATGGTACAAATAATGCTGAGTTTAGTGACGCTTTGTTTGATTTACAAAATGATGCGTTTATTTGGTGTACAGTATCAAATTGCAGTATTTGTTTTATTTCTTGCAGCAGCGTATCCGGCATTTTGCTACAATCATGATATTCTTTTGACAGAAACGCTGTTTACAGCATTGTTCACAGCCGCATTGTACATGTTTGTATATTTTCTGAAGCATACCAATATAGTTCAAAATGGATATAAGCATCTTGCGCTTTCTACTATCCTATTGATGTGTGCCACGATGGTTCGCGCACAAGCATTGCCCTTTGTTGCAGTGGAAATATTTTTTGTTTTAATATACATGCATGATTGTTCATTAAAAACAAGGATGCAATACTGTGGGACAATCGTAGGAATCGCTTTAGCGTTTTTACTGCCACTATGGATTAGAAATTGGGTGGTATTTCACGAATTTTGGCTTCTGACACAGAGTGGAGTTGGACCTCAGATTTGGGGCGCTCAGCCTTATTTTTTGGACATGTCAAGCACAGAAAATGTGGTAGACCTTGCAGAATTGATTGCAAAAAATGTAGATATCAGTCCAGAAACATACTGGAAATGGCGATTGTTTGGAATGTTTAATTTTATGTGGTATGATTTTTGGGATGAGAACTTAGTACATCCCGTTGAGATACTACGTCTTTTTCGCCTGATTCATCCTCTGATTGTCATACCTGCCGTTGCAGCAATTCCCTTGATTATCAGGAAAGCACGCAAAGAAGTTCTCCTGATAGCAGCTGTGCCGTTATTGTTTACGATGATGTGTCTTCCGTTTCATGGATTACCTAGATATGTGTTTCCGTCCATTCCATGTGTTTTCACTTTGCTCGGAATCATGCTGGATTGGGCAAAAAACAAACTGAAAAAGCAACCAACAGAAGCATTTGCAGTTATCGAACGGCAAAATGACAATCCAATATGGTTTAAGCGGACGGATTGTATTTTCCGGTATGTGTACCTATGTGGGGCATCAGTTTTTACTGTAGTTTTACTGTATAGCGTTTTCGTTTTTGGGTGGAATATAAAAACGGAGATGTCTGAATATCGTGTGCAGCGAGCTTATAATGTATCGGTACAAGATGTAGATTCATATGAGGTGCTGCAATCAGTAGAACTAATAGATGATCAGAGTTTATGGAATGTTGCAAATGCTTCACCACTTGATGCAAATAATTTTCAAGGGCAATGGGATGCTACACCCATATTGAATATTACGGTACCAGCTATTGAGGGATATCAAGGTGGCAGAGATATTGTAACGAAGGTAGAACTCAATCTTCCGGGAGGATATTTGTATGATGGGTGCACCATATATTGGACAGGGGAAACAACCCCTGAAATATCGGAAGATTGCGTATATGGCAGATTCCCACGTAATTCATTCCAAGGTGTACAAACAGTGTATATAGATGATAATGTGGAGAGCCTGATGGTGGTACCATGTACCTTTAGAGGAAGTAAGTTTTCCGTGGAAAATATTAAAATTACCAAGTATGTAGTTCCTGATATTCAATAAATGGGAAAATCTGCTGATATTAAATTATGCCATAGTAAACAACAAGCACAAATATCGGTAAGTTTTCTATGGCCAAATAGATGGGTATACCTTCAGATGTTATGTGCCCCTTGACAAATATTCAAGTGAAAAAACAGTACTGAGGATAGCGTTCGTAAAATGGGTGCTGTACGGCCCCAACGTATAAAGTATTTACGATTTTTTGTAAGGAGCAGCTGGCAGCCGTACAGATTTCGTATATTGGGATTAAATAGAGTATTCAGTGTGTTATATAAAATAATCTATAGCGAATTAGAGCGGGTGATTGTTTAGACGCGCCAATTGAGGTATATTCGGCAGATCAATGCAAAATTATATAATAATTTTATATGAACCATAATAGGGTGTGGGTTATTGGTTATTCATATTCAAGAGATGATGAATAATTGAAGCGAAAGGTGAAGGTATGAAAATATTAGTAATTATCCCGGCTTATAATGAGGCGGGAAATATTGAGAGGACAGTCGATGATTTAGCGAAAAAAGCACCTGATGTGGACATTATGATCATCAATGATTGTTCAACCGATAGAACAAAGGAAATTATGAGAGAAAATGATTTTCCGTTTCTCGATTTGCCAATCAATCTGGGAATCGGAGGAGGGGTACAGACGGGGTACCGCTATGCTTTGGAGCAGGGATATGATATTGCTATTCAATTTGATGGCGATGGACAGCATGATGCATCGTATATTAAAGATTTGATTGCTCCGATTGTAAACGACGAGGCGGATGTGGTAATCGGTTCTCGTTTTCTTGAGAAAGAAGGTTTTCAGTCATCTGCATTGAGGCGCTTTGGAATCAACTTCCTAAGCGGACTGATTCACATTCTTTGTGGTGTAAAAGTAAGAGATGTGACAAGCGGCATGCGCGCTGTGAATAAAAAGATGATTGCACTGTTTGCAGAGCAGTATGCACAGGATTATCCAGAGCCTGAGGCAATTTTAGCTTCTGGTATGGCAGGGGCAAAAATTCAGGAAGTTCCGGTTCAGATGAGAGAGCGCATGGCAGGACAAAGTTCAATCAGTGCGTGGAAGTCGGTTTATTACATGGTTAAGGTATCACTTGCGCTCATTATCGAGAGAACTACAATGGAGAGGAAGTGAAATAATGATTTCGATGAAATTACAGATTTTAATGCTGCTTGCGGTTGCAGTTTACTTCCTGCTGTTGTGGTACCTGCTCAGAAAGCGCAGTTTAAACCTGAAATACACACTGCTCTGGATTTTTTCGGGTGCGGTGATGCTTGTTATGAGTGCATTCCCCCAAATACTATCTTGGTTATCGGAAAAAGTAGACATTCAAGCGCCGACAAATGCCTTGTTTGCAATCATGTTTTTCTGCGTCATCATCATACTCATGTCACTCACTGCGATTGTCTCAAAACTCAACAATAAAAGTAAGCGATTAATACAAACTATTGCAATGTTGGAAAAACGTGTTCGAGAACTGGAGGAACGAAAGTGAAAACAACTTTATTATGTTTGCTGAACACGATACTTATGGCGTCAGGGCAGATGCTTTTCAAGTATGGAAGTGCCGGGCATGATATTGCAGGTATTCAAGATATCATTAAACTTTTGTTTAGCCCAGTGGTACTGCTTGCATTGTGCCTATATGGTGGAACGACAATGCTTTGGTTGTATATTTTAAGCAACACATCAATCAGCTATGCTTATCCGATTCAGGCGCTTGCTTTTCCCATCGTCTTAATTTCATCTATGTTTTTATTCCATGAGCAAATCCCGCTGTCGAGATGGATTGGTGTGTTTATCATTATCGTTGGTGTATGTGTGGCCACTCGTAACTGATAAAAGGGGAGAGCATTATGTGGATACATCAGCAGTTCTGTGCGCAATATTTTAAACAGATCCTCGCCATGACAAAAGAACAATATGGCGAAGAAAATGATATTGCACAAGAGGATTTTCTGCAACATCAGTATTTTAAAAATCCGGCAGGAGATGCACTGATTAACCTTGCGGTTAATCCGGAAACAGATGAGCTTGCGGGTCAATATATTGTTTTGCCGATGCGATATATGATAAATGGTCAAATGACCAAAGTGGTTTGTTCCCTCAATACACTTACTCGTCAAGCATATAGAGGTCAAGGGATATTTACTCAATTAGCCGAAATAACCTATAATCAATCATATGATACAGGCTATGTTTTTTGCTATGGCATGCCCAATCAAAACTCATATCCTGGATTTATAAAAAAACTTGCATTTAAAGAAATTGATGAAGTGCCTCTGATGCTGCGTCCGCTTTGTCCATCGCAAATGGCGGCGGAGTATTTGAAAAAACCTGTGCTGAATACCGTTCTTAAACCTGCAAATTGCTTGTTTCGCCTATCTGAAAGAAAGTCGGATCTTCAATTTTGTCCAGTAACTGAGGAAAATCTTGACCTGATGGATGAGTTTTGGAAGGCGGTTTGCGGGAAATACAATATTATGAATGTGAGAGATCGTGCATATATCAAGTTTCGCTATCTTGATATGCCCCGAAGAAAATATTATCCATATGTCGCTATCCATGAGGGGAAGCCGGTTTGCTTTGTAGTTGGTCGCATGATGGAAGTAGCGGGTATGCAGTGTGCCATGTTGGCGGATTTCCTATTTCAGGATGGATTTGAAGAGGATGCACAGGCACTGGTCCGGCATGTGCTTGCCCAGCTAAGGAAGCGGGGGGCGAGTCTTGCGGGCTGCTTAATGTTAGAGCACACGCATGAATATAGGCTATTGAAAGAACTGGGCTTTATGCGCTGTCCCAAGCGACTAGAGCCACAACCGTTTCCGCTTTTAGTGCGTAGGTTTGATGATAAAATGCAGTATGACAAGTTATTAGACTGTAAAAATTGGTTTTTCACTATGGGAGATTATGATGTGATTTGAGGTGATGAATTTGAGTGAAAAAAATGTGTTCACAATTGACACAGAGGACTGGTTTCATGCCAATTATGAGGATAATCTCTTTCAAAATGACAGTACGGTACGCTCTACTGTAGAGAAAAATACAGAGGTTTATCTCAAAATTTTAGCGCAAAACAACGCAAAAGCAACATTTTTTGTGTTGGGCTTTGTAGCGGAAGAGCATCCCGGTCTTGTAAAACGTATTGCCGATATGGGACATGAGGTTGCAAGCCATGGATACGGGCATCAGCTTGTATACAAGCAGACGAAGGAAGAATTTCGGGAAGATGTATATCGCAGTAAATGTATGTTAGAAGATATTACAGGTAAAGCCGTGCTTGGATACCGTGCTCCGTCATGGTCCATAACAGAACAGTCATTTTGGGCGCTTGGAGTTCTAAATGAGCTTGGCTTTAAATATGATAGCAGCATTTTCCCGTTCAAAAACTTCTTATATGGCGTGGAGGGCGCACCGAGGTTTTCCTATGCTGCGAAAAAATACTGTGAAGATGCAGGCGAGTTAATCGAAATTCCACCATCGACCATCAAGATTCTAGGACTGAATTTACCATTTTCAGGTGGGTTTTATCTAAGGGCATTGCCGTATTTTATAATTTCTGGATGCGCAAAGCGGGTAAATCGAGAAGACAAGCCTGTTATCTTCTATTTGCATCCTCGTGAGATTGATCCCAATCAGCCAAGACTCCAACTAAGCCGTCGTGATGCACTCATCCATTACTATGGGATTGACGGATGTGAAAGAAAATTCAGGCATATTATTGAAAGGTTTGATTGTACATCGATTCAAGATCTCTTTCTCTCATGTAATTAAGCGGATGTAAAAGAAGTTAAAGGAGTAGCGGAAAAAGGGGATAATTAGGAAAACGAAAGTGTGCTATCCTTTTGACGAGGGAATGATGCTTTCGCAGTCACAACCCAACACAAGCACCAAACGGCTAGCCGTGAACCTGAACGCCTGATTCGCTCCTCGATTCTGCTTTTATGTTGCCCTCGCTCGTGTTGTAAAAATAACGGGGTATTGCGGCAACGTCAATATGCGGGTATGGATAGACTCCTATCTTACTGTATGAAGGCAAGCCCTTCGGGAGAATCCCGAAGGGCTTGCCAAAATTCCACTTTCAACTGATGCGCTGATAAACGGAGGCGACTGTTATGATTTACACCGTAACTCTCAATCCCTCGCTGGACTATCTGGTTAATACGGACGCGCTCCGAGCCGGGAAACTGTGCCGAACGAGCGGCGAAACGCTGCATCCGGGCGGCAAGGGCGTTAATGTTTCGCTGGTCTGTGCGGCGCTTGGGCTACCTACGCGGGCGCTCGGCTTCATCGCCGGACGGACGGGCGCGCTATTTGCGTCGCTGCTCGCGGAAACCGGCGTGGAATATGATTTTTGCCGTCTGGACGAGGGCATGACGCGTATTAATGTCAAGGTGTGCGCGCGGGAGCAGACCGAGCTGAACGGTGCAGGCCCACAGATCCCGCCTGAAGCGCTGGCGCGGCTGGCAGAAATGCTGGATATGCTGGGCGAGAATGACTGGCTGGTGCTGTCTGGATCGGTGCCTGCGGGCGTACCGGCGGACATTTATGCCAGATTGCTGGAGCGCGTACATAAAAACGGCGTTCGGACGGTGCTGGACACTTCGGGTGATGCACTGAAGAATGCGCTACCGTGCGCGCCGGATCTTATCAAGCCAAATCTGGATGAACTGGACGCGCTGGTCGGGGGCGCACCGCACAATCCGACCGGTATCGCAGCCTGTGCGCGCGAATTGCAGGCGACCGGAGCGAAGGATATCTTGATTTCCTGCGGTGCGCAGGGAGCGGTTCTGGTGCCTGCGGATGGCTCGGCACTGTACTTGGAGGCAACGCAAGGCGAGGTGGTGCAGTCGGTCGGTTCGGGCGATTCGATGGCTGCGGGCTGGCTGTACGCACGCGCCAATGGCCTTTCTGCGGACGAGACGCTGCGTTATGCAGTGGCGGCGGGCAGTGCGGCGGCGTTTTCCGAATGGCTGCCCGATCGTGCCAAAATCGAGGATACACTCGCTAAAACGGGTATGCCGCAGCCGATTTGAACAGAAATTGGCCGGTGTATGCAAGTATGACGCTGTCAGGGACTATACTAAAGAAAAGCAAGAGAAAGGTATGGATATGCTATGAGCGTAACGACCCGTGTTTGGATTGCGGGGGCAGGCGGACGGCTGGGCTCCGCGCTGTGCCATCGGTTTGACCGCAATACAGAATGCAAGCTGGTGACCAGCGATCGGGATGTGCCGGTGGAGGATGGCAAACAGGTGGGGCGGTTTGCGGATCTCAACCACCCGGATGTGATTATTAACTGCGCGGGCCTAACCGACGTGCGCCGCTGCGAGGACTGTCCGGAGGAAGCCTACAAAATAAACGCGCTTGGCGCGCGCAATCTGGCGGTGGCGGCGCGGCGTATTGACGCGAAGCTCATTCAGATTTCGACCGATGATGTGTTTGACGGCACGGCTGGTTCCGCGCTGTGCGAGTTTGACGATGCGCACCCAGTCACTATGTATGGCAAAAGCAAATACGCGGGAGAAAAGATGGTGCGCGAGCTGACGGATAAGCACGTCATTGTGCGTTCTTCATGGCTGTACGGCGCGGGGACGTATGATTTTGTCGATCAGGTGTTGGAGACGGCGGCGCGTGGTGAAACCGTGCGGCTGCCGGGGGATGAAATTTCTTCCCCAACCTCTGCGGATGCGCTGGCGGGCTTCATTGAATACCTGATTACCGCGCGTGAATATGGCCTGTATCATGCCTCTTGTGAGGGGATGTGCTCGCGCGCGGAGTTTGCGCATGAGATTCTGCGCCTGAGTGGCTACACAGATATACCGGTGGAATCGACGGCGGCGGGCGAGACGCTGCGCCCGCGCTTCACGCTGCTGGACAATATGATGATGCGCATTACCGGTATCTATCAGATGCCGGAATGGAAGCAGGCATTGGCTGACTATCTGTCCGACCGGCAGACAGGAGGGCAGGCATGAGCGAAACGGTAAACAACAAGAAAATCGGCCTGACTACCAAAATTTTTATCGCGCTGCTGCTCGGCGCGGCGGTGGGGGCGTTGCTGCATGCCTTTGCGGAGGACATTCCTGCGGTGCAGAATATTCTGGTAGGCGGGGTGTTTTACGTCATCGGGCAGGGCTTTATTCGCTTGATGCAGATGCTGGTTGTGCCGCTGGTGTTCTGTTCGCTGGTTTGCGGTGCGGCCGCCATTGGCGACACCAAGACACTGGGCAAGGTTGGTGTCAAAACGATAGGGTTTTATCTGGTCACGACCATGCTGGCTGTGGCGGTGGCGTTGAGTGTGGCATCCATTGTGAATCCGGGACTGGGACTGGATATGTCGCAGGTGCAGACAGCGGAGACAACAATCAGCGAAAGCTCGATGAGTATGAGCGAAACGCTGCTGAACATCATTCCGAAAAACCCGATTGAGGCGCTTGCGACGGGCAATATGCTGCAAATCATTTTGTTTGCGCTGATTGTCGGCCTGCTTCTGGCCAAATTGCAGGATAAGGTGCAGCTCATTACAAACTTTTTTCAGCAGGGCAATGATATCATGATGGAAATGACCATGATGATTATGCGCGCGGCCCCCATTGGCGTATTCTGCCTGATTGCGAAAACCTTTTCCGAGTTGGGCTTTTCCGCGATGGTGCCGATGTTCAAATATATGGGTGCGGTACTGCTGGCGCTGGTGGTGCAGTGTCTGGGCGTTTATCAGATTCTGCTCAAGCTGTTCACCGGGCTTAACCCATTCCGATTTATCCGCAAGTTCGCACCGGTCATGGGTTTTGCGTTCTCGACGGCAACCTCAAACGCGACCATTCCACTTTCCATCGAGACGCTGGAGGAGAAGGTCGGTGTGTCCCGCCGCATTTCATCCTTTACCATTCCGTTGGGCGCGACCATCAATATGGATGGTACGTCCATCATGCAGGGCGTGGCAGTCGTGTTTGTCGCGCAGGCGTTCGGCATTGCACTAACCCCGGCGGACTATCTGACGGTCATTGCCACCGCAACGCTTGCATCGATTGGAACAGCCGGCGTGCCCAGCGTGGGCCTGATTACTTTGGCGATGGTGTTTGATTCGGTCGGTCTACCGGTTGCGGGCATCGGTCTGATTATGGGCATCGACCGAATTCTGGATATGGCCCGTACAGCGGTCAATATAACGGGCGACGCGGTCTGTACGACGATTGTGGCGCATCAGGATGGCGCGCTCGATAAAAAGGTGTTTAACAAAAAATGAGGGCAGAACGGGATACCACGTTTGACACGCGGTGTCCCGTCTGGTATAATCATACTATGCCGCCATGGCGGAACTGGTAGACGCAGGGGACTTAAAATCCCCCGGTAGCGATACTGTGCCGGTTCGATTCCGGCTGGCGGCACCAAAAAGCCCTGCATCCATACGGGATGCGGGGCTTTTTTTGATGCAGAGAGAGGTCACTCTGGCAAGCTAAATGGGTAAAATTTCAAATGTTCATTTGACCGGTACAAGTAAAATTTTAACTTGACAAAATTTGCGCAATGATGGAAACTGTTGTTAAGAAACTGTTAAAAAACTGGCTGTTGAACTGTGTTGTTTGCAAATCGATTTTCCGGATTGTGCCAACAGATGCGGTATGTTTTTGGCGATCTGGATTTCACGGAGCAAAATATTATTTGTTGGTGGAATGATGCAGACTATGGAAACAAGTGCAGGATTGAAAAAAAGATTGGGTCTAATTTCATATGTTACGGTCTTTTGGGTGCTGGAAATCGTGTTTGGATATTTTCTTCTGGAATTTCGCAGTCTTTTTATAGAAAGCACCATCAGAGATGGCAGTTATCTGGCTCAGACGCAGGTGGAAAAAATTGAAACGCGAATGAACGACTATGCCTTTGCCGTAACGCTCGCTGGCAAGTATCTGGACGAGATGGTGGATACGAATACGCCTAATACGGAAATAGAGCAGTGGATGAAATCCTATTGTGACAAGGTCGCAGATCGGTTCGGTAGCAATGTTCTGGATCTCTATGCTGTTCTGAATGGCAAGATCGTCGCCGCGAATCCGTGGGAGGGAGATGACAGCTACGATTATGCAGCCAAGTCTTGGTATTCCGATGCGGTGGCGGCAACGCCGGGAACCATTGTGTTTTCTGATTTGTATACAGATGCGATCACTGGACGGGATGTGTTCACCATGTCCCTGGCGATTTCCGATACCGGCGATGTAGTTGCAATAGATGTGTATCTTACCAGTGAGAACTGGATGGATTTTTCTGAACTGCCAGACGGCTATGGTTTACTGGTCTATGATCCGCATCTAGTGCTGGCATATTCCATCGGGGATACGCATCTAATCACGCTGCAAGAGGACATGCTGGAAAACGGCTCCGGTGAAGTTACGCATTATGTTGGGGATGTTAAGAAGGACTATAATCTTTATGTAAGCAAGCTGAGCAGTGGGTGGAGTGTAGGCGTTGCGATTCCGGATGAGAACCTAATTTCTACAAACAGAATGTTCATAGTGAATCTGGGGCTTGGGCTCAATGTCCTGAACATGGTTATTGTAATGGTGTTCCTCGTTCGGAGCATCCACGATAGCAAGCAGCTTCGCCAAGATGCTCTGACTGGTCTTTTGAACAGATCCTACATTATGAAGCAGATGCGCAAGCGGCTCAAAAGATCCAACGGCACATTGCTGATTGTTGATTTAGATAACTTCAAAGGGGTCAATGACAGCTATGGTCACGACCATGGTGATCTGGTTCTGATGCGGGTGGCGGAAGTGTTGCAAAGCTGTTTCCGGAAAACCGACTGCATTGGACGTCTGGGCGGCGATGAGTTCGTAATCTATGTGGATGCATCTCTTGCGGATGATACTCTTAACAGCAAGGTGCAGGAAGTAGTCCGGCAGGTGACGGCGCTTTCGCAGCAATATCCTGTGAGTGATCTATCCATCAGTATCGGCGGTTGCCGCTGCAAAAAGGGCGATAAGTATAGCGAAATGTTTAAGCATGCGGATGAAGCATTGTACCAAGTCAAGAAGAGCGGCAAATGCGGCTTCGCTATGAGCGACTATGCATAGCAATAAAGAGAGCTCGCATCAGCGGACGAATGAAGCTGCTAAATACGATAACTACAATATGGGGGAAAAGGGCGCGTTGCAGAAATGAAATCTGCAGCGCGCCCTTTTATGCGCCGTCCA
>ERZ1643246.885-NODE-885-length-35478-cov-15.037631_pt1 | contig 35478 bp, 32 predicted proteins | sample MGYA00579265_ERZ1643246 | MGnify/ENA primary metagenome ERZ1643246 (study PRJEB29033, sample SAMEA4952261) | chicken gut metagenome | biome: Broiler Chicken; feature: Gastrointestinal Tract; material: Caecum | place: Ireland | collected 2018 | study: Broiler...
CTCTCCAGTATAGCAGAAAGGAGAAGGAAATGCATCTGAAGTATTAACTTTTTATAAAATTTGTAGTAAAATATTTGTTGCTATATCTGATGAATCATAGGAGAGTTGTGACATGGCTACACAAGACAGCAAAACACTGATGACTGAGGGCAGCATTTCAAAGAAGATCATTTTTTTTGCGATCCCTCTGTTTCTGGGAAATCTTTTTCAGCAGCTTTATAATACGGCCGATTCCTTGATTGTCGGAAATTTTCTGGGAAGCAACGCGCTGGCTGCGGTCAGTTCTTCCGGAAATCTGATCTTTCTGATGGTTGGTTTCTTTAATGGAATTGCTCTGGGCGCCGGCGTTGTCATTGCTCGATATTACGGCGCGCGGCAGATCGAGCGGCTGCAGACAGCGATCCACACGACGGTCGCCTTCGGCCTGGCGGCGGGCGTAGTGCTGACGGCGGTGGGAATGTTCTTTGCGCCGAAGATCCTGGTGCTTATGGGAACGCCGGCGGAGGTCCTGCCTCAGTCCACGGAATATTTCAGAACCTACTTTGCCGGTTCGATCGGTTTTGTCCTGTATAACATCTGCGTAGGGATCCATCAGTCGGTGGGAGACAGCCGCCATCCGCTGATCTATCTGATCGTTTCTTCCTGTATCAATGTCGTGCTGGATCTTTTGTTTGTCGCAGGATTTCACTGGGGCGTCGGCTCGGCGGCATTGGCGACGATCATTTCCCAGTTTGCCAGCGCGTATCTGTGTATGCGGCATCTGATGAAAGCGCCGGAGGAATATCGTCTATATCTCAAAAAGATCCGTTTTGATCTGCCGATGCTGAAGCAAATCATCGCGAACGGTTTGCCATCCGGTTTTCAGAATTCCGTGATTGCCCTTGCCAACGTGGTCGTACAGTCAAATATCAATACTTTCGGCAGGATGGCGATGGCCGGCTGCGGCGCATATTCCAAGATCGAAGGTTTCGGATTCCTTCCGGTCACCTGTTTTACGATGGCGCTTACAACTTTCGTCAGCCAGAATCTGGGCGCGAAGCAGTATGAGCGTGCGAAAAAAGGTGCGAGATTCGGGATCCTCTGTTCCATCTCTCTGGCGGAGCTTGTGGGGATCGTGATCAACCTGGCGGCGCCTCTTCTGATCGCGGCGTTCAACAGCGATCCGGAGGTGATCAGCTACGGTGTGGCTCAGGCGCGGACGGTCACACTGTTTTATTTCCTGCTGGCGTTTTCCCACTGTATCGCTGCGATCCTGCGCGGATCGGGAAATTCCACGATCCCGATGATCGTCATGCTCTGTGTCTGGTGTATCCTGCGGGTTAGCTACATTACCGTTACCGTGCATTTTATTCCGGATATCCGCGTGGTCTTCTGGGCATATCCGCTGACCTGGAGCATCAGTTCCGCGATCTTTCTGGTCCTGTTTCTACGGGGCAGGTGGGTATACGGATTTGAAAAGCGGAAATAGTATTCTTTCAGCCGATGGAAGCATTAAAACGGAAGAGTAACAGAGAAAAAATCATTGACGGTTCATTCGTGAAGTGATAAACTTAAAAAATAAGAACCAGGGAGCTCGTAGGCGGGCTGAGAGGGAGTCATCAACTCCGACCTGTATCACCTGATTTGGGTAATGCCAACGTAGGGAAGTGTTTGAAAAGACTGATGAGGTCTGTGGTTTTGCAGATGCGCCTCTGTCCCTGCGTGGGACAGGGGCTTTTGTTTTTCCTCTGCAGTCTGCTGCAGAAGTTCTGTCCGGCGTGCGGCGGTCAGGGAGGGTTCCTGGAAAAATACGGGGCGGCGATGGAACAGCGCCTGCCGGAAAGGATAAACGTATGGATTACACGACACAGATGGATGCCGCGAAAAAGGGCATCATTACAAAAGAAATGAAGCGCGTGGCGGAAAAAGAGTTTATGGATGTGGAAAAGCTGAGAGGACTCGTTGCCGAGGGAAAGGTTGCGATCCCTGCCAACAAGCTGCACACCTGCCTGGATGTCAACGGGATCGGTTCGATGCTGAAAACGAAGATCAATGTGAACCTGGGAACATCCAGAGACTGGAAAGACATGGATATGGAGATGGAAAAGGTCAACGACGCGGTGAAGATGGGAGCGGAGTCGATCATGGACCTGAGTTCCTTTGGCGATACACAGAAATTCCGGAGAAAGCTGACGGCGGAGTGCCCGGCGATCATCGGCACGGTGCCGATCTATGACGCGGTGGTTTATTATCACAAAGCGCTGAAGGAGATCACTTCGGAGGAATGGCTGAAGATCGTTGAGATGCACGCGAAAGACGGCGTGGATTTCATGACGATCCATGTGGGGATCAACCGAAGGACGGCTCAGCGGTTTAAGGAGGCGAAGCGCCTGACGAACATTGTGTCCCGCGGCGGTTCCATCATCTTTGCATGGATGGAGATGACCGGGCAGGAGAATCCGTTTTATGAGCATTTCGACCGGATCCTGGAGATCTGCCGGGAATACGATGTGACGCTGAGTCTCGGGGACGCCTGCCGTCCGGGCTGCATCGCTGATGCCGGAGATATTTCCCAAATCGAGGAACTGGTGACTCTGGGAGAACTGACCAGAAGAGCATGGGCGAAGGATGTCCAGGTCATCATCGAAGGGCCGGGCCATATGCCGCTGAACCAGATCGAGGCGAATATGAAGATCCAGCAGACGATCTGCCAGGGTGCGCCGTTCTATGTGCTCGGGCCTCTGGTTACGGATGTGGCGCCGGGCTATGATCACATCACCGCTGCCATCGGCGGAGCCATCGCGGCGGCCAGCGGCGCGGCGTTCCTGTGCTATGTGACGCCGGCGGAGCATCTGCGCCTGCCGGATGTAAACGATGTGAAGGAAGGAATCATTGCGTCCAAGATCGCGGCTCATGCGGCGGATATCGCCAAGGGAATCCCCCATGCGTCGGAGTGGGATCATCAGATGAGCACTGCCCGGAAAAATCTGGACTGGGAGGAAATGTTCCGCCTGTGCATGGATCCGGAGAAAGCGCGCCGTTACCGTGAGGAGGCGAAGCCGGAGAAAGAGGATACCTGCAGCATGTGTGGAAATTTCTGCGCGGTCAAGAACATGAACCGGATCCTGGACGGGGAGATTGTCAGCATTTACGACGAGTGATCCCCGGCAGTTGTATGGGAGAAAACGCGACGGATCCATTGGCTGGACGGTTGCGGGAAAACAATACTGGAAAGAGCCCGTACAGGGCGGAAGGAAGAAGAAACAACATGGAACAGAACAGTGAAATGCCCGGAAAGAAGATGAAAACGGCCCTGACCATCGCAGGGAGCGATTCCAGCGGCGGCGCAGGGATCCAGGCGGATATCAAGACGATGACCGTCAACGGCGTCTATGCGATGAGCGTCATCACAGCGCTGACTGCTCAGAATACGACAGGGGTGCGTTCCGTTATGAATGTTACGCCGGAGTTCCTGGAGGAGCAGATGGACTGCGTGTTCACAGATATCCGTCCGGATGCGGTGAAGATCGGTATGCTCCCGTCGGCGGAATTGATGCGGGCGGTGGCCGGAAAACTGAGAGAGTATGGCGCCGTCCGGATCGTCGTGGACCCTGTGATGGTGGCGACCAGCGGTTCCAGGCTGATGGAAGAGGATGCGGTCCAGGTGATGAAGGAAGAATTGTTCCCTCTTGCCGATGTGATCACGCCGAATCTTCCGGAGGCTGAGGTGCTTTCCGGGAGAACGATTGTGACGGAGCAGGAGATGGAGGACGCCGCCGCCTGGATCGGACAGACCTGCCGTACGGCAGTGCTCCTGAAGGGCGGCCATCAGAGAAATGACGCCAATGATCTTCTGTACCGGGACGGCAGTCTGCGGTGGTTCCGGGGAAAGCGGATCATGAATCCCAACACCCACGGGACCGGCTGCACGCTGTCCAGCGCTATCGCCGCAAATCTGGCGAAAGGATTTTCTCTGGAGGAGTCTGTGGAACGGGCGAAAGAATATCTGTCCGGGGCGCTGGCGGATCAGCTGGATCTGGGAAAAGGCAGTGGACCTGTGAACCACGCCTTCCCATTGAAAGATACATATTTTGGAAAGGAATGACGGCGGATCAGCCGTGAAAGGAGGTCAGGAAGAACAGCTGCAAAATCGTAATCCTTCCGTTGCGTGAATGGTTACACAAAATCTTTTCCGGCAGTTTTGCGGGATTCGGAAAACGGACGCGGAACAGCTTTCAAAGGGGGAGCTCCCTGGGGAAGTCCGGGAAAGTGGGACGGAAATCCGATCTTCTGAATTTCAGAAACTTCGCCGTCTCTCTGTATAGCGAGGGAGCCTGTGTGCCAGGTTGAGAGGGTACCAAAGTACCGACCGAAAGAATATACGGAAAAGAGGAATCAAACATGAAAAAGAATACGCTGCAAAAAATGACTTTACTGGCGATGCTGGTGGCGATCGGCGTAGTCATCTCGCCGATCCTGCGGGTGGAAGGTATGTGCCCGATGGCGCACTTTATCAACATTGTCTGCTCGGTGCTGCTGGGGCCGTGGTACTCTCTGCTTTGTGCGGTTCTGATCGGAATTCTCAGAATGTGCTTTATGGGAATCCCGCCTCTTGCTCTGACGGGGGCCGTGTTCGGCGCGTTTTTGTCAGGCGTCCTGTACCGTATGTCGAAAGGTCGGATGATCTATGCGGTACTTGGCGAGGTGATCGGAACCGGTATCATCGGAGCGATCGTTTCCTATCCGGTAATGGCCGGACTGATGGGACGTACCGGTCTTTCCTGGCTGTTCTATGTGCCGAGCTTCATCTGCGGAACGCTGATCGGAGGAAGCGTGGCTTTCCTGTTCCTGAAATATCTGAATCAGGCGAAGCTTCTGACAAGGTTCCAGGAAACGCTGGGTTCGCCGGTGAGAGAACAGCCGGAGAGCAGCGCGGCAGATACGATCGGGATCGCATTTCTCGGGATCCTTGTGTTCCTGGCGGTCTTTGTGGTGATGAGAAACTTTATGCATATGAGCGGTGAACTGACCATCGGCATACCGGCGGCGGCTTTCCTGCTTGTGGAACTGGTGGCGGCGTTCTACTTCAAATCCACCAGAGGCGAACGGCAGAAACAGAAATGATCGTTCCGCCGGCTGAATTGTTGCAAACAGAGGTAACCATAATTGTTTCTGTGAAGGAACGGTTACAGGGAATATGCAGGGGAAACCCGATCGTAAAAGATAGAAGAATATGGACAAGAAAAACGATATAACAGAAGAGATCGTCTGGAAACAGATGAAAAAGATCATGGAGGCGGTGCCGCAGAAGGCGCCGCTGATCCATTGTATCACAAATCCCATTTCGATCCACGACTGTGCCAACGTGATCCTGGCATCTGGCGCGCGCCCGATCATGGCGGAGCATCCGGAAGAGGTCCGGGAGATCACGGCGTCGGCTGCCGCCCTCGGACTGAATCTCGGCAATATTACAGATGCGAGACGGACGTCGATTCTGCTGTCCGGCGAGGAAGCCGCAAGGCGAGGGATCCCGGTGATCCTGGATCTTGTGGGGATCGGCTGCAGCGGTTTGAGAAGATCCATTGTGCAGGAGTTTCTCGCCATGAGAGAAACCTGTACAGAGGACGGAAATCGGCCGCCGCTGATCCTGAAAGGCAACCTGTCCGAGATCCGGGCGCTGGCGGGAATGGCGCAGGGAGAGACGGTGAACGTCAGCGGTGTGGATGCAAGTCCGCAGGATGTGGTGAATGACGGTACAAGAGATGCAGTCGCGGAGGAGATCCGCGGGCTGGCAGAGCGCTATGGCGCAGTGGTGACGGCCACCGGGAAGACAGATGTGATCTCTGACGGAGTGCAGACCTACCTAGCGGAAAACGGGAGCGGCAGAATGGCGTCGATTACAGGCACCGGCTGTATGGTGACAGCCCTGACGGCGGCATATCTCAGCGAAAGGATGCTTCTTCCGGCAGCGCTGCTGGGCGCTGTCATGTTTGGCATCTGCGGCGAACGCGCGGCCGGAGACTGGAAGGGAAGCGGAACGTATCAGATCCGCCTGATGGATGAACTGTCCATCTGCCGGTGGGAGACGATCGAAAAATGCCGGAAGGTGAGAAGATGGCTTCACTGAGAAAAAAGGAGAACAAGTATATGGATACGACACTGTATCTTGTGACTGACAGCAGTTATCACACGGAGGAATCTTTTCTCCGGACGGTGGAGGAGGCGCTCCGCGGCGGGGTGACACTGCTGCAGCTGAGAGAAAAGGAAAAGAGCGCCCGGGAATATATGGAACTGGCAGGGAAAGTCAAGGAAATCTGCGGCCGGTACGGGGTTCCGCTGCTGATCGACGACCGGGTGGACGTGGCGGCGGCTGTCGGGGCCGCCGGCGTCCATGTGGGACAGAGTGATATTCCGGTGGCGGCGGCCAGAAAGATCCTGGGACCGGATAAGATCGTCGGAGCGACGGCGAAGACGGTGGAGCAGGCGCTGGAAGCCTGGAGACAGGGAGCCGATTATCTGGGCGTCGGAGCGATCTATCCGACGACCACAAAGGTAAAGACCATCCTGACAAAGGTTTCCACCCTGAAAGAAATCTGTGAGGCTGTGCCGATCCCGGTCAACGCCATCGGAGGGCTGAACGCCGGGAATATGGATGTGCTTGAAGGATCGGGCATCGCCGGAATCTGCGTCGTCAGCGCGATCATGAAGTCGGAGGATCCGAGACGGACAGCGGAGGAACTGAAAGAAGGAGTCATTCGGCTGAAGAGCAGGAACATCTGAAGCAGCCGTCTGCTTGACGGAGGAAACGGACAGGGAGGGAGACGATGGGATTTAATGAAAGAGTACACGCATACATTGCTGCCAGGTATTATGTAGCCCTGACGGAGACATTCGGGGAGCGGGGAAAGGCAGCCTTTATCCATGCAACTCAGTATTACGCGATGCAGAGAGGACGTCGGATGGCTCAGCGTGCCATTCGCGACGGAGCGCCTCTGACCTTTGCCACTTACTGCAGGTATGGAGAGTGGGTTGGAACGCCGGAGGCGGCGGAGGAGGGGATCAGTAATGTGTCCTGTTTTCAGTCTTACAGACCGGATGCTGTTCAGCACATTACCCGCTGCCCCTGGCATCAGCAGTTTAAGGATATGGGACTGGACCAGACGGCAGGGGCGGAGTACTGCCGCCATCTGGATATGGCCATCGCCCGCGGTTTTAACCCTTATCTGACCTACGAGGTGGAACAGACCCTCCAGACTGCCGACTACTGTATCCACCGGTTGAAACAGCCGGATTTTGACGAGACGACCGATCTGAGCAAAAAGGCAGAGTATATCAAAAACTTTGAGTATCACTGTGCACATTCTTTCTGGGCTTACCGGGAAGTGACGTCTGCTGTCTTCCGGAGTCAGGGCGAGGCGGTCAATGCTCAGGTCCTGGAGGAGTTTGCCCGGGAGTATGGTCAGGAAATGGCGGACTGTCTGATGAAATACCAATATACGAATTTTAATGTCTGTGATTCCTAAGGTTATGAAATCATGAGATCCCCGCACGGACGGTCGGCTGCAGCAGCTTTGCTGTGACAGTTCAGACGCCGTCAGTGCGGGGAGTTTCTTTTCCGGGGGAAGTTTCACTATAGGAAAGGAGCCGTTTTAAAACAGACGTCTTCAGATGGTCTCAGGCGGTTTCCAGGATGGACGCAGCGATCTCCCGATATGTTTTCAGATCTTTTGCTTTTTTCAGTTTTTTCAGATCTTTCTCTTTTTCCGGAAAATTCTTTCCGAAATAGCTCCAGAATTCTTTCGTTTTAAAAAGGACATTCCGGTCTCCGGAGATTGTCCCACAGTAGCCGTCCAGGAGGCGGCCGTGAAATTCGCTCAGTCTGTCGGCGGGGGCGGGAGGCGCTCCTTTCACGCGGCAGATCAGATCCGGCATTTCCAGCAGGCCCCGGCCGATCATGACAGATGCCGTCTGCGGGAAGTCCTGTTCGAGATGACGGATATCCTCCGGCGTTTTCAGATCTCCGTTGTAGCAGAGGGAAAGCGGTGTGCGGGAAACCGTATATGCATAGGCGTCCATGTGGGGCATATTTTTATAGAAATCTGTGCGGAGCCGGGGATGAAGAATCAGTTCCGCCAGGGGATATCTGTTGAAGATTTCCAGAAGCCGCGGCCATTCTTCGGCGGATTCCCAGCCGATCCTTGTCTTGACGGAAAGCCTCTGCCGTGTCTGCTCCAGCCCGCGGCATACTTCGTCCAGAAAACGGTCCAGGCCGTCCGGGTCCTTCAGGAATCCGGATCCTTTGCCTCGGGTGACGACAGTGCCGGAGGGACAGCCGAGATTCAGATTGATCTCCCGGTAACCGTACCAGGCGAGTTCCCCGGACAGCCGGAGAAAATCCTCCGGGCGGTTGGTGAGGATCTGGGGGATCAGTGTGATCTTCTGATTGTGCTCCGGAAGGATATCGTTTCGCTCGCGGGAGTCGAACGCGCGGTTCTGATGCGGGACCAGAAACGGTGAGAAATAGCGGTCTGTTCCCGGAAAACACGCCGCGTGGGCGTTCCGGAAGATGTATCCGGTGATTCCTTCCAGAGGGGCGAAGTAATAATTCATGGTATAATTTCCTTTCTGACGGGCAGAAAGAGAAGCCCGACACAGGCATTGTATCACAAGATCCCCGGTATGTGTACACCTAGAAAGAGATTGTAAGCCTTCGGAAAGTATGGTACCATCAGAATACAGACGGAAGATCAGCGTCTTCCTGTATGGAAATAGAAGTGAGGATCGGACAGAAATGAATAAAAATGAATTGTGGATGATTTACGGTACGGATTATAAAGAGATGGCAAAGCAGCTTCTGGAGGCGGCAGACCTGGCCGGAAGGATTCCGTCGGCGGACAGCAGGATCGGGTTGAAGCCGAATCTTGTGTCGCCGAGCGAGGCGTCCTGGGGAGCGACGACCCATCCGGAGATCGTGGCCGGGACGATCGAATATCTCCGGGAGCATGGCTTTCAGGATCTGGTGATCCTGGAAGGCTCCTGGGTGGGGGATAAAACGCGGGACGCCTTTGAGGTCTGCGGTTATGACCGTTTGGTCCGTGAATATGGCGTGAAATTTATCGATACACAGAAAGACGGGTTTCACAGGAAGGACTGTGGAGGAATGGAACTGGAAATCTGCGACTGCGTGGAAAAAATCGATTTTCTGGTCAATCTTCCGGTGCTGAAGGGCCATTGCCAGACGCGGATCACCTGCGCGCTGAAAAACATGAAGGGACTGATCCCCAACAGAGAGAAACGCCATTTTCACGGGATGGGACTGCACCGGCCGATCGCCCATCTCAATGTGGGAATTCATCAGGATTTCATCCTTGTGGACAATATCTGCGGCGATCTGGATTTCGAGGACGGCGGCAATCCGGTGGTGATGAACCGGCTGATCGCAGCGGCGGATCCGGTGCTCTGTGATGCCTATGTCTGCCGAATGCTGAACTACGAATTGGAGGAGGTCCCTTGTATTCGTATGGCGGAAAAGCTTGGCGTCGGGAGTGCGGACCTGTCGCAGCTGAAGATCCGGGCGCTTAATGAACCGGAACAGGAAACGGAGCTTCCGAAGGAGCGGAAGATCGTGGAACTCCAGGATGCAGTGGAGGAAGTGGAATCCTGCAGCGCCTGCTATGGCTATCTGATCCCTGCCCTGGACCGGCTGAGACAGGAGGGGCTGCTGGAAAAACTGGATACCCGGATCGCCATCGGCCAAGGATATCAGAAAAAAACCGGGCGTCTGGGCATCGGCAGGTGCACCAGCTGTTTTGAGTATTCTCTGAAAGGATGTCCGCCGACCGAGGAGCAGATGTATGAATTTCTGAAAAAGTATATCGGGAACATATAGGGAGAAATGGAGACAGCGACAGAAAGAAGGAGATCATGCAGAGCAGGAAAAGCATTGGACAGAGGGAAAGCAGCGGAAGAACAGGTGAGGAGAGGAAAATCCGACGGATGAGATATGCCCGAAGGGGAAAAAGAGCAGAGATCCGTGGAATAGTAAAAAGCAAGATCAGAAAAACGGCGCTGCTCCTGATCGTATGCGCTTCGTCGGCGCTGCTCTGGGCCTGCTCCGGCAGCGCAGAACTGCCGGAAGAGATCCGGCAGCAGCTGGGACTGGAGGATGCGGGACAGCAGGCGGCGGACCCGGTGACACAAATACCGGAGAATTCGGGGGATTCCGCCGGATATCAGCAGGAATCCCTGGGACAGGAAGAACTGGATCAGCGTTATTACTACAGCCTGCTGGATGAGGAATCCCGCCAGATCTACCGGGAACTGGTCCAGGGGATCCGTGAGGGCCGGGAGGTGATCGTCACCCATGGAAGTGATCCCGAGACGGTCAACAACATCTGCACCTGGGTCTTTATGGATTATCCGGAGTTTTTCTGGTGCAGCGGGACGGTGGAGACAACCAGTTATACAGGCGTTTCCTCCTACTGTGAAGTACGTCCGGAATACACCTGTACGTCCGGGGAACGGGAGACCCGCAGGCAGCAGATCGAAGATGCGGCGAACCAGTGTCTGTCAGGACTTCCGGCGGACGGCAGTACTTATGAAAAGACCCGTTACCTCTACACCTGGCTGGTAGAGCAGACCGAATATGCGGCAGACTCCACGGATAACCAAAACATTTACAGCGTCTTCGTCAATCACCGCTCCGTGTGCGCCGGATACTCCAGAGCCTTCCAGTATCTGGCTGATCAGGCAGGGATTTTTACTATCTATGTCACAGGAACCGTAAACCAGGGACAGAGCCACGCGTGGAACATCGTCAACTGTGACGGTGCCTACTATAACGTGGACGTCACCTTCGGCGATCCCATATTCATTCAGAGTGAAGAGATGGAAACCGGAACCGGTGCCGGACAGAACCGCACTTACTATGACTATCTCTGCGTCTCGGACGGAGAATTTTACAGAAACCATACGCCCGACGCCAGCCTTTCCCTGCCAGCCTGCACCTCCGATGCACTGGAGTATTACCGGATGATCGGCCGTTACTTTGAGCAGGTCTCGGAAAGCGAGATGCTCGCCCTGATGCAGCAGGATATTGAGCGTATGGACAGTTGGTCCGATTTTAAATATTCCAGCGAAGAAACCTATCGTCAGGCCATTGCGCTCCTTCCCCAGGTCATGGATCAGGCCGCTACCTATCTTTGCAGTTATTACAATCTCGCGCAGACGACTTACCAATACAGCCAGGATCCCGAAACCCTTCGTATTTCCGTATATTGGAGTTATCCATTTCGCTGACAGATTCTTTCCAAAGGAATTGCATTTTCCCCGATCTTTCGTTATACTGTAAGAAGTGTGAAAAATAAGACCATATGGGGGAAAACAAATGCTAACCGTGATGAAATTTGGCGGCAGTTCCGTTGCGGACCTGGAAAGGATCCGCAACGTGGCAAAACGCTGCATTGAAAAGAAAAACCAGGGAAATCAGGTGGTAGTCGTTCTCTCGGCGATGGGAAAGACGACAGACGGTTTGATCCGGACGGCAAAAGAGATCACGCCCAATCCATCCCGCAGGGAGATGGATATGCTGCTGTCCACCGGCGAGCAGGTTTCCGTAGCGCTGATGACGATGACGCTTCTTTCCATGGGCGTCTCAGCGGTATCGCTGAACGCATGGCAGGTGCCGATGTACACTACCTCCGATTACCAGAATGCAAAGCTGAAACGGATCAGTACCGAACGGATCCGCAAAGAGCTGGATGCGAATAAGATCGTGGTGATCACCGGATTTCAGGGGATCAACAAATATGAGGATGTGACAACGCTGGGCCGCGGCGGTTCGGATACGACGGCGGTCGCGCTGGCAGCGGAGCTTCATGCGGACGTCTGCGAGATCTATACAGATGTGGACGGCGTCTATACCGCTGATCCGCGGATCGTTCCGAACGCCAGGAAAATGGAAGAGGTAACCTACGACGAAATGCTGGAGATGGCATCGCTGGGCGCGAAAGTTCTGCATAGCCGCTGCGTGGAGATCGCAAAGAAATACGGCGTTGAACTGCTGGTATGTTCCAGCATGAATAACAATCCGGGAACATTGGTGAGGGAGAATCAGAAGATGGAAAAAATGTTGATCAGCGGCGTGACGGCCGATAAAAATGTAGCCAGAGTAAGGGTCGCAGGACTCGTCAACGATGCGGACAGTACCTTCCGCCTGCTGAATGTGCTGGACCAGAATAATATCAATATTGATGTCATGATTCAGAGTCTGGGCAAAGATGGCACCAAGACCATCACCTTCACTGTCGCCCGCACGGATCTGAACCGTGTGATGGAGATCCTGGAGGAAAACACGGAAAATCTCGGGATCACAAAGCTGACTTACGATGAAAAGGTGGCAAAGGTATCTGTCGTCGGAGCCGGTATCCGTTCGCATTCCGGAGTCGCAGCGAAAATGTTCGGCGCGCTGGCCAATGCAGGGATTAACACGGAGATGGTGACGACCTCCGAGATCCGTATCACAGCGTTGGTACAGGAAGACCAGGCGGATATTGCGATGCGTGCAATCCATGAGACATTTCTTGAATGATTTGCAGCAGTCCAGATGAGAGGATTATTACGGTAATTTCAAAGTGTGAGTACAGTTTCCGGCGGGCAGTTCTGTCCGCCGGAAATTATTATGTTCCGGGAAATCATCGCAGCAAAGACGGCGCGGCAGGCTACGAAAAACAAGAAAAAGACGGCAGCGGAAGGCGTGCTGAAACACGCTGAAACCGGATGGCGCCGGAAAAAGGGACACATGGAAAAGCACGATTTTTGGGGATCTGACATATGATAAAGAGAAATCCCCTTTTTGAGGTGCGCGCCCATGGAACCATTCCAGAAGCCTCTCACTACATCCGAAGAAAAAGCATATCTGGAGGCATATCAAAGGGGCGATGAAAAGGCGAAGGATATTCTGATTGAGCGAAACCTTCGGCTGGTGGCCCATGTGGTAAAAAAATACCAGGGGCTCCACGAAGATCAGGATGATCTTCTGTCCATCGGAACCATTGGTCTGATCAAAGCGGTGATGACTTTTGACCAGGAGAAGGGAAACCGTCTGGCCTCCTATGCCGCCAGATGTATTCATAATGAACTGTTGATGTATCTGCGGGCAAAGAAGAAAACTTCCCGTGAGATTTCTCTCTATGAACCCATAGGGACTGACAAGGAAGGAAATGAGATTCACCTTCTGGATATTGTGGAAAGCGGCGGCGAGGATACCGCTGATTTTTATACAAAAAAAGAAGATTGCCAGCGGCTTTACCGCTATTTTGATTCAGTGCTGAACGAAAAAGAAAAAAAGGTTCTGACAATGCGCTATGGACTGTTCGGACAGGAGACCGGAACACAGAGAAGCATAGCCGCCCGTCTTGGGATCAGCCGTTCTTATGTCTCCCGGATCGAAAAAAATGCGGTGGAAAAACTCAGAGAGTGTTTTGAGGAGTAGTGCCGTACCAGAGACGCATTGGCGACTGTGGACAGCAGAAAAAAGCTTTCAATTATTTTCTGAAATGACTGTGAAAATTTCGGGAACAGATTCTGAAATCTGACAGGGAGACCGGAAAATACCGGAAATTTCATTGACATTCCGCAGGAAGACAGAGTATACTCTTTTTATCGTTTAATTATATGGCAGGATTGCGGGAACACAAAGTGCGGAGCGATCCGTGTCTCATGCCCGTTTGCCGGGCGGTTCTTTCTATGATGTCAGGGTCAAAAGGTATTTTCTGATCCCAAGGATACTGCGGACAGCTCCGCGTTTCATGCTGCTGTAATCCTGAAAAGCATACGCTTTTGCCCCTGACATTTTTCGATACTTTCTTTACAGAACAGTTCTGTTCTGTTTTTCCAGACAGGATTTTATCAAATAGTGATCAGTGAAAATTGATCTGACGGATGAAAAGGAGGAATGGCATGTTCTGCCGTGTTTGGTCCATGGTGATCCATGGAGTGGAGGCAGTCCCGGTCCGCGTGGAGGCGGACGTCAGCGACGGGATGCCGATGTTTACTATTGTGGGATATGTGAGCGCCCAGGTAAGGGAGGCCCAGGATCGGGTGCGGACGGCGCTGCGGAATCTCGGAATCGTACTGCCGCCGAAGCGGATCGTGATCAATCTTGCTCCGGCGGATATCCGTAAAGACGGATCGCGGTTCGATCTTCCAATCGCCGCGGCGGTACTCCAGGCGGTGGGAAGAATTCCGCCGGGCAGTCTGGAAGACACGATGATGATCGGCGAACTGGGGCTGAATGGAGATATCCAGGCAGTAAACGGGGTTCTCTCGTCGGTGTTGGAGGCCCGGCGGATCGGGATGAAGGCCTGCATTCTCCCGAAAGCGAATCTGCCGGAGGGAAGGCAGGCGGAAGTAAAGGAAACCTACGGGATCTCCAGTCTCAGGGAACTTCTGGCGTACTGTTGCGGAGCAAAGCCGGAAGAAGAACCGTACTGTGAAAGCCGGCAATCCGGAGGGAAGGGACAGAAGCCGGAACCGGAAGATCTGACGGCGGACGTTTCAGAACCGGAAGAAGATTTTGACGACATCCTGGGGCAGGAGGGAGTCAAGCGCGCCGCGCTGATCTCTGCCTGCGGGTTTCATAATCTGCTTCTGATCGGGCCCCCGGGCAGTGGAAAATCCATGGCTGCCCGCAGGATCCCGACGATCCTTCCTCCGATGACGAGGGAGGAACAGCTGGAAGTGACAAGGCTGTACAGCATTGCGGGCCTGCTGCCCTCCGGCCAGTCACTGATCCGCAGACGGCCGTTCCGTGCGCCCCATCACAGTATCACGGCACAGGCGCTGGTGGGAGGAGGCCGTTTTCCGTCGCCCGGGGAGATCACCCTGGCCCACCGGGGGGTACTGTTTCTGGACGAACTGCCGGAAATGTCCCGAAGAGTGCTGGAACTGCTGAGGCAGCCGTTGGAGGAACACCGGATCCTGATCTCCCGCCAAGAGGGTACGTATCTGTTTCCGGCCAATTTTGTGCTTGTGGCGGCGATGAATCCGTGCCCCTGCGGCTACTATCCGGATCGGGAACGCTGCCGCTGTACGGATCCGGAGATCTCCAGATATCTCGGAAAGGTCAGCCAGGCGTTTCTGGACCGTATGGATCTATGCACAGAGGTCCCCGCGGTCAGCTGCGAGACATTGATGCAGCGCAGCCGGGAAAAAAAGAAAGACGGATTGACTTCCGCGAAGATGCGCCAGATCGTCGTCTGTGCGCGGCAGATGCAGGAAGAACGGTATCGAGGAAGTGTGGTAAGATTCAACAGCGAACTGAAGGCGGGGCAGATCGAGAAATATTGTCCGCTAACGCCGGAGGCGTCAAGGATGATGGCTCAGGCTTATGATTCCCTGGGGCTGAGCGCCAGAGGATTTCACCGCGTTCTGAAGGTCGCACGGACAATCGCAGATATGGAAGCATGCGAGACCATCGGGACGGCGCATGTCGGGGAAGCTTTGTGCTGTCGAAGCATGGATAAAAAAATCTGGAGGGTATAAATGAATGGAAAGTATTGTATATTATGACCAGGGGGACAAAGAGTATCCGGCGCGGATGAAACCCCTTCCCGGTATGCCGAAGGGCATCTATGTAAAAGGGAAACTGCCGCGGGATGATCTGCCATCGGCAGCGATCGTGGGAGGACGTGCGTGCAGCGCCTATGGAAGGGAACAGGCCAGAAGGTTCGCGCGGGAACTGGCGGCAGCGGGTGTACAGATCATCAGCGGACTGGCGAGTGGTATCGATGCAGCCGCCCATGAAGGAGCTCTGGAAGGCGGCGGGCTGACGTTCGCGGTGCTGGGATGCGGTGTAAATATCTGCTATCCCAGAGAAAATTATCCCTTGATGCGCAGGATCCTGGAGCAGGAAGGCGGCGTCCTGTCGGAATTCCAGCCGGGAGAGCGGCCGCTGGCCTGGCATTTTCCCCAGAGAAACCGGGTGATCAGCGCGCTGGCGGATCTGGTCCTGGTCGTGGAGGCTCGGCAAAAGAGCGGTTCGCTGATCACTGCCGACTACGCCCTGGAACAGGGGAAAAGTGTGTATGCACTGCCGGGAAGAGTCAATGAAACTCTCAGTGAGGGAAGCAACCGCCTGATCGCTCAGGGTGCAGGGATCGCCGTGGACCCGACAGCGCTCCTGGAGGAATTGGAGTCTGTCGGAAAATGGCGTTTTTTCGAAAGACCGGCTGCGTATCAGGAAGCTACTGGATCGGAAAGAGGGAGGCCGTCGGGAACTTCGACAGAAGCGGGCAGAAAGCTGTCCCGGGAGGAAAAGAGGGTGCTCCGGGCAATCGAAGATGGCAGCCACACGCTGGAAGAACTTCATCATGCCACCGGGCATACGATTCCGGAACTCTCTGCGCTGTTGGTCCGCATGCAGCTGGACGGGTTCCTTTTCGAGGACGGGAAAAACGTTTACTTCCTCCGCGGGTAGAAAGTAAAAGTTCTGTAAAATCATCTCATTTGCCCCGGTTTCACGGCTCAGGATGAAAAAATTGAAAGAAAAGGGACTTGCAAGAAAAAACTTTTTGGTGTATATTTAGCTAAATTTGGTTAAATCAGGAGGCAATAAGGTGGCGAAATATCTTGTAATCGTGGAATCACCCGCAAAAGTAAAGACGGTCAAGAAATTTCTGGGCTCGAATTATGAGGTGGCCGCGTCCATGGGACACGTCCGCGACCTGCCGAAGAGTAGTCTTGGCATTGATGTGGAACACGATTTCGAACCGAAATATATTACGATCCGCGGAAAAGGTGAACTTCTCGCATCTTTGAGAAAGTCCGCGAAAAAAGCGGAGAAAGTATATCTGGCAACGGACCCTGACCGTGAAGGGGAGGCGATCTCCTGGCATCTGTCCAAGGCTTTGAAACTGGATGAGAAGAAAATGCGCAGGATTACATTTAATGAAATAACGAAAACTGCGATAAAAGCTTCTATTAAGGAAGCCAGAGATATCGACATGAATCTGGTGGACGAGCAGCAGGCCCGCCGGTGTCTCGACCGAATGGTGGGTTATGAGATCAGTCCGGTGCTCTGGAAAAAAATCAAGAGAGGACTCAGCGCAGGCCGTGTACAGTCCGTAGCTCTGCGGATCATCGCCGACCGGGAAGATGAGATTAACGCGTTTATCCCGAAGGAATATTGGACGCTGGATGCACATTTTGCGATCCCGAAGGAAAAGAAACCGCTGATAGCGAAATTTTACGGTAAAGAAGGAGAAAAATATACGATCTCTTCCGAGAAAGAGATGAACAGGATTCTGGAGGATCTGGATGGAGCGGAGTTTGTCGTGTCCGAAGTAAAAAAAGGGGAGCGGAGCAAGAAAGCGCCGCTGCCGTTTACGACGAGTACCCTTCAGCAGGAAGCCTCCAAAGTATTGAATTTTTCGACTCAGAAGACGATGCGTCTGGCACAGCAGTTATATGAAGGCGTCGATGTCAAAGGAAACGGAACGGTCGGTTTGATCTCTTATCTGCGTACAGACTCCACACGTATTTCCGACGAGGCGGATGCTGCGGCAAAGAATTATATCAGTGAGCAGTACGGACAGGAATATACTGCCCAGGGCGGCAACGGAAACGGAAATCAAAACAAAGGGGCCCAGGACGCTCATGAGGCGATCCGTCCGACGGATGTGACTCGCACGCCGGTCTTGATGAAAGAGTCTCTTTCCAGAGATCAGTTCCGCCTTTATCAGCTGATCTGGAAGCGTTTTGTTGCCAGCCGCATGAAACCGGCGGTTTATGAGACGACTTCCGCTAAGATTACCGGAAACGGATATCTGTTCACGGCGGCTTCTTCCCGCGTGAAATTCGACGGTTTCATGTCTGTCTACACACAGGAGGAAGATGAGAAAAAAGAAAACAACACGGTGGTCCGTGGCCTGGATACCGACACTTTGCTGACATTGGAACAGTTTGATAAACAGCAACATTTCACCCAGCCGCCGGCTCATTACACAGAGGCTTCTCTGGTAAAGACGCTGGAGGAATTGGGAATCGGCCGTCCAAGTACGTATGCTCCGACTATAACGACGATCATCAACCGCCGTTATGTGGCCAAAGAGAATAAAAATCTGTACCTGACGGAACTCGGGGAAGTGGTCAATAATATGATGAAACAGGCGTTTCCGAGTATCGTGGACGTGAACTTTACGGCAAATATGGAAGCGCTGCTGGATAAGATCGGCGACGGAACGATCCGCTGGAAGACGGTTGTCGCAAATTTCTGGCCGGATCTGGAGGAAGCGGTTCATCAGGCAGAAAAAGAACTGGAAGAAGTTAAAGTGGAAGATGAAGTGACGGACGTGATCTGTGAGAACTGCGGTCGGAACATGGTGGTCAAATACGGTCCTCACGGTAAATTCCTGGCATGTCCGGGATTCCCGGAGTGCAAAAATACAAAGCCATATCTGGAAAAGATCGGTGTTCCCTGTCCGAAATGCGGGAAAGAAGTGATCCTGAAGAAGACAAAGAAGGGAAGAAAATACTACGGGTGCGAGGATAATCCCAACTGTGATTTTATGTCCTGGCAGAAGCCTTCGGCGAAAAAGTGTCCGGTCTGCGGCGGATATATGCTGGAAAAAGGGAATAAGCTGGTGTGCGCAGATGAGCACTGCGGATACGTTGAGGTACGGAAAAAAGAAGAAGAGGAGTAAATTCTGATCCTATTGTATAAAAAAACGTAACTGTTCCGCTAGCGGGACTGCCGCAGAAATCGGATACAGAGGACTGAGCCAGAGCATGTGTGAAAAGTACAGAAACTAATTTTTATGCATGCTCTGGTATTTTTTGTTTTGTCAGTGAAAGATGCGCCCTAAACTTTAAGTTTTTTTCATAATACTTCCATTTGTCTGAAAAATACGTTGATTTTCGAAAAATTCCGTGATAGAATGAGATTAACACGGAAAGAATGGAAATAATAAGAAAGGAGAAGTCAATGGGCGTACAATTACTCGATAAAACCAGAAAGATTAACAAGTTACTTCATAATAATCATTCAACCAAGGTTGTTTTCAATGATATCTGTGAGGTAATGATGGAAACCCTGGATTCCAATATTCTGGTGATCAGCAAAAAAGGAAAGGTACTCGGCATCAGTCTTTGCCCGGGTGTGGAGGAGATCACGGAACTGATCGACGACAAGGTGGGAGGATATGTGGACAGTCTTCTGAACGACCGTCTGCTGAGCGTTTTGTCTACCAAGGAGAATGTAAATCTGGAGACGCTGGGATTTGAGCGTCCGGGGGTTTCCCGTTATAATGCGATTATCTGTCCGATCGATATTGCAGGAGAACGGCTTGGCACGGTCTTTATGTACCGCGTGGATCCCCAGTACGATATCGACGATATTATTGTCAGCGAGTATGGAACGACGGTTGTCGGTCTTGAGATGATGCGTTCTGTCAATGAGGAGAATGTGGAGGAAAACAGAAAAGTGCAGGTTGTCAAATCTGCGTTTAATACACTTTCTTTCTCAGAGTTGGAAGCGATCACGCATATTTTTGATGAACTGGATGGAGACGAGGGGATTCTGGTTGCCAGCAAGATTGCAGACCGCGTGGGAATTACCCGTTCAGTGATCGTCAATGCACTGCGCAAGTTTGAGAGTGCGGGTGTAATTGAATCACGTTCCAGTGGAATGAAGGGGACTTATATCAAAGTCCTGAATGATTATATCTTCGATGAACTGGACGAGATCAAGGCCAGAAAGAATCTGAAGAACAAAGGAGAAGCGCAGACACCGGCGGAAAACGGATGATCGATTTCCGGTGCGCCAGGCACAAGTGGCTGCCGCAAGATGAAATAGTACACAGGAGAATCCGGCGGGAGGATATGCCGCCGGCAGATTTCCTGAAGCGGTAATTTCATTTTGCGGCAGCCACTTTTGTTTTGGAAATATAAACAGATTATTAAATCTCAAAAAATGAAAAAAGTAAGAAAATAAGAGATAGCGAGAGAAAATAAGAGATAAAAAGAAAAAATGTGCGAGATCACAAAAAAAAATAAAGTTGCGAAATGCCGCCGGAAACACTATGATAAGAATCATCAAGTAGCACTCGACCGAAACGAGTGCTAATAACACAAGAAAGGAAAGCTTAAAGGAGGCAATAGATCATGAAGTTAGTACCATTAGGTGACAGAGTTGTATTGAAAGAACTGAAAGCAGAGGAGACCACAAAATCCGGAATCGTTCTTCCGGGACAGGCACAGGAAAAACCGCAGCAGGCAGAAGTCGTTGCTGTAGGACCTGGAACAGTAGAAGACGGAAAAGAAGTTAAGATGGAAGTTTCCGTCGGCGATCAGGTGATTTATTCCAAGTATTCCGGAACAGACGTAAAGCTGGATGATGAGGAATATATCATTGTAAAACAGAGCGACATTCTGGCAATCGTAGAGTAATCTGCGGCGGTTCCGTCAGCTGAACCGGGAAGAAAAATCTGACAGACATGCCGGAAGATCCGGCAGATATAAAAAAGACATTTTATTAATTTTGCAGGAGGCAGATAAAAATGGCAAAAGAAATTAAATATGGAGCAGAAGCAAGAGCAGCCCTGGAAAGAGGCGTAAATCAGCTTGCAGATACCGTTCGTGTAACCCTTGGACCGAAAGGAAGGAACGTCGTTCTCGATAAACAGTACGGCGCTCCGCTGATCACAAACGACGGTGTCACAATCGCAAAAGAGATCGAACTGGCAGACGGCTTTGAAAATATGGGAGCACAGCTGATCAAGGAAGTTGCTTCCAAGACCAACGATGTAGCAGGAGACGGTACCACAACAGCTACTGTTCTGGCACAGGCTATGGTACACGAAGGAATGAAGAACCTGGCAGCAGGCGCTAACCCGATCGTTCTCCGTAAAGGAATGAAGAAAGCAACGGACAAAACCGTAGAGGTTCTGGCATCCATGAGCCAGCCGGTCAACGGAAAAGAGCAGATCGCCAGAGTAGCAGCTGTATCTTCCGGTGATGAGCAGGTCGGACAGATGGTTGCAGATGCAATGGAAAAAGTTTCCAACGACGGCGTAATCACCATCGAGGAATCCAAGACCATGCAGACAGAACTGGAACTGGTAGAAGGTATGCAGTTTGATCGTGGATATATTTCCGCGTATATGTGTACGGATATGGAGAAAATGGAGGCAACTCTGGATGATCCGTATATCCTGATCACAGATAAGAAACTTTCCAATATCCAGGAAGTTCTGCCGCTTCTGGAGCAGATCGTACAGACCGGCGCCCGTCTGCTGATCATCGCAGAGGATGTTGAGGGCGAAGCACTCCAGACACTGGTTCTGAATAAACTGCGCGGTACCTTCAATGTAGTAGCGGTCAAGGCTCCGGGATACGGCGACAGAAGAAAAGCAATGCTGGAAGATATCGCAGTTCTGACAGGTGGCCAGGTGATCTCCGAGGAGGTTGGTCTGGAACTGAAGAACGCAACCATGGATATGCTGGGACGTGCAAAATCTGTTAAAGTTCAGAAAGAAAATACTATCATCGTGGACGGCTGCGGCGACAAAGAGGCGATCAAGGGAAGAATCGCTCAGATCCGCGCACAGATCGATGAGACAACCTCAGAATTTGATAAAGAGAAACTTCAGGAAAGACTTGCAAAGATGGCAGGCGGCGTAGCAGTAATCCGCGTAGGCGCTGCTACAGAGACTGAGATGAAAGAAGCAAAACTGCGTATGGAAGACGCGCTGAACGCTACAAGAGCGGCAGTGGAAGAAGGAATCATCGCAGGCGGCGGTTCCGCATATGTTCATGCGACAAAAGAACTGGAAGAAATGGTGGAAACACTGGACGGAGATGAGAAGACCGGTGCGAGAATCGTGAAGAAAGCTCTGGAAGCTCCGCTGTTCCACATTGCGGCAAACGCAGGTCTGGAAGGATCCGTTATCATCAACAAAGTGAAAGAATCCAAAGTAGGCGTTGGATTTGACGCATACAAAGAAGAATATGTAGACATGATTCAGGCAGGAATCCTGGATCCGGTGAAAGTGACGAGAAGCGCTCTGCAGAACGCGACAAGCGTTGCGGCGACTCTGCTTACTACGGAATCCGTTGTGTCTACCATCAAAGAGCCGGCTCCGGCAGCACCGGCAGGCGGCGACATGGGAATGATGTAATTTCGACAGAAAAATGAAGTAACAGTTCAGTCAGGTCTGCACAGTTACCGGGCAGACCGCGTGAAAACGTGGCGTCTTTGGGCATCCGGCCCATCACGAAGCGGTTTTTGACGGGTGGATGCCATAACAGTTCAGCCCTGCTCGACTGTTACAGATTGAAAGGGCTATCGTAGCTAGACGATAGCCCTTTTTTGTGGTATAATTTAGGGCACGGCCGGGGGGATTTACCAGCGAAGGAGAAGAATACAGATGGCAAAACGGTATGAGTCGGACAGAACTCGAAAAGAAAAAATGGAACTGGAGCGGGAAAAACTGTCGGGAATGAATCTCTCAGGAAAACTGGAGTATATCTGGACCTACTACAAACCGGTAATTTTCGGCGTGATTGCTGTGATCGCTCTGATTTTAATTATCAGAAACCTGGTGGAAAATTCAAAGTATTACGATATTCTGAGTATCGGGGTCGCAAATTCCAGCAACATCGGTTCGATGGAGCCTCTGGAGGAGGAATTGCTGGAACAGTTCGGAGATCCTGGGGATAAGTATCAGCAGGTGGGAGTCGATACTTCGTATTCGTTCGGCAGCGATATGAACAACGGCGATTACAATACGATGATGAAATTCGCCGCTGTGACGGCGGCGCAGGGAATGGACATCCTGATCTGCAACGAGGATGTCTATGAGCACTACGATGAACAGGAATATTTTATGGATCTGACGGAACTTCTCTCGGAAGAGGAATGTCAGAAATATAACCTCACAAAGGGAGATACCGGTCTGGATATTACGAACCTGGCGCGGTATCAGGAAATGAACCTTACTTCTTATGAACCGGTATATCTGGCAGTCATGGTGAATGCGCAGAATCTGGATACAACAAAAGCTTTTATTAATTACCTTGAGGAGGACAACTGAAAATGAGCGATTTGTACACGGAAGTCATGGTGCCGAAAAAACCGACGGCAAAGGAACAGGCGATCAAGTTCGTTCTGATTCTGTTTACGGTGCTGTTTGCACTGGCAGGTCTGTTGTTTATGCCGATTCTGCTGATCGGCGCTGTTGTTCTGGGCGTTGTGGATTACATTTTTATCCCGCGTCTGAGTGTGGAGTTTGAGTACCTGTACGTCAACGGTGAACTGGATGTGGATCGGATTTTCTCCAAATCCCGGAGAAAGCGGGCAGCCAGCTATGATCTTTCTTCCATGGAGATCATGGCGCCGTGGAATTCACACCGGCTGGACTCTTACAAACATAACCGCGGGCTGAAAAAAGTCGATTATTCTTCCGGCATGGAAGGACAGGGACATAAGCCCTACGGTTTTGTGATTTCCAACAAGAGTCAGCTGGAGCTGGTTATTTTCGAGCCGAACGAGACCATGCTGAAAGACATCCGCAGCAAGATGCCCAGAAAAGTATTTTTTGATTGACAGTTCGGTTTCATTTTGGTACACTATTTAGAACTATAAAATGACAAATGAAGAAAGGGAGAGAAGAAGATGGGCACAATTATTGGTGATGGCATTACTTTTGACGATGTGCTGCTGGTTCCGCAGTACTCCGAAGTAACCCCGAACATGGTGGACATTACGACGTACCTGACCAAAAAAGTCAAGCTGAACATTCCTATGATGAGCGCAGGTATGGATACGGTAACCGAGCACCGTATGGCAATTGCGATGGCACGGCAGGGAGGAATCGGCATTATACACAAAAATATGTCGATTGAGCAGCAGGCAGACGAGGTAGATAAGGTAAAACGTTCCGAGAATGGTGTTATCACCGATCCGTTTTTCCTGTCTCCTGAGCATACACTGGAGGATGCGAACAACCTGATGTCAAAATTCCGGATTTCCGGAGTCCCGATTACAGAGGGTACAAAGCTGGTGGGAATTATCACCAACCGTGATCTGAAATTTGAGACGGATCTGTCCAAAAAGATCCGTGACTGTATGACCAGCGAAGGCCTGGTAACAGCGAAGGTTGGCGTTACCCTGGAGGAGGCCAAAAAGATTCTGGCAAAATCCAGAAAAGAAAAACTGCCGATCGTTGATGACGACTTTAATCTGAAAGGTCTGATCACGATCAAGGATATTGAAAAGACAATCAAATACCCGAATTCCGCAAAGGACGAGCAGGGACGTCTGCTGTGCGGAGCTGCCGTAGGTATCACAGCGAATGTTCTGGAGCGTGTGGAGGCACTGGTGAATGCCCATGTGGACGTCATTGTAATCGACTCCGCTCACGGACATTCTGCAAATATCTTCAAGACGCTTCGCAGCATCAAGGAAAAATTCCCGGAACTGCAGGTAATTGCAGGAAACGTTGCCACCGCAGAGGCGACCCGCGATCTGATCGCTGCAGGAGCAGACGCAGTGAAGGTCGGCATCGGACCGGGTTCCATCTGTACCACCCGTGTGGTTGCCGGAATCGGCGTTCCGCAGATTACGGCGATCATGAACTGCTATGAGGAAGCAAAGAAGACCGGAACTCCGATCATCGCCGACGGCGGAATCAAATATTCCGGAGATATGACGAAAGCGATCGCGGCAGGAGCCAACGTCTGCATGATGGGAAGCATCTTTGCAGGCTGCGACGAGAGCCCGGGAGAGTTCGAACTGTTCCAGGGAAGAAAATACAAAGTATACCGTGGAATGGGATCGATCGCAGCGATGGAAAACGGCAGCAAAGACCGTTACTTCCAGGAAGGCGCGAAAAAACTTGTACCGGAAGGCGTCGAGGGCCGTGTGGCATACAAAGGCCTGGTGGAAGACACAGTGTTCCAGCTGGTCGGCGGAATCCGTTCCGGTATGGGATACTGCGGAGCAAAGGACATTGAGACTCTGAAAGAGACCGGAAAATTTGTGAAGATCACCTCCGCATCCCTGAAGGAATCCCATCCGCATGACATCCATATCACAAAAGAGGCTCCGAACTACAGCGTAGATCAGAACGATTGACGATGATCGTTTACAGATGCGCGGTCATTGACTGCGCACGTATACAGTACCCGCGGCATTGCGTGAAGCAATGTCCGCGGGTATTTTCGGTTGCATGGGAAATAAGTATATAGAAATACATGACAGTATTTCATAAGAGAGCCAAATGAATTGGGGAATCGACAAAATATGTAATTTCTGTGAATCCATAGCATTCGAGGTGATAAAGTGGTAGAATTTATTATTGATGAGGAAGAAAAGAAGAGGATTTCGCGGGCTGTTCTAAGCAGTCTGCCGGAATGGTTTGGAATTCCGGAAAGAGTATCACCGCCTGGAGCTGGGGAGAGCCCTGTGGCTGGAATGTCGGAAGTATGCACAGGAACAAGGCTATCAATATATGCGGATTTATATCCGGTACATAGGGAATAACGATTTGGCTGACGGAACGGTCATCACAGAAAATCAGGTGTTCACATTCAGATAAAGAGGAGAGGTAAATGCAGCATAAGGGGAAAAGATACCGTTATTCACGGATGACGAGAAAAAGAAGACGGGCACAGGTCCGGCGGCGCATTCTGGCAGCTGTGGCAGTTGTGGGCGTGTGTGCGCTGGGACTTGGATTTGGCGTACAGCAGCTGACGGGGATCGGACAGAGCGGGCCGGTGGATATTCAGGCGGATACGACGAGTGTGCAGTGGGAAGGCGCTCCTCCGATCAATGTGGAACTGCTGACGCCCAACGAGTGGTCGCGCCCCCAGATCGCCCTGCAACAGATCGATGGGATTGTCGTTCATTATACCGCGAATCCGGGAAGTACGGCGCAGCAGAATCATGATTACTTTGAAGGGCTGAAGGATTCGCAGTCGACAAAGGCCAGCAGCCATTTTATCATAGGTCTGGACGGCGAAGTGATCCAGTGTATCCCGAGCTCCGAGTGGGCATACGCCTCGAACAACAGGAACAGTGATACGCTTTCCATTGAATGCTGTCATCCGGATGAGAGCGGACAGTTTACGAACGCCACGTATCAGTCTCTTGTACAGCTGACCGGATGGCTGTGTCATCGGTTCGGTCTTTCTTCGGAGGATGTGATCCGCCATTATGATGTGACCGGAAAGGACTGTCCGAAATATTTTGTGGAACATGAGGACGCATGGGTACAGTTCCGCCAGGATGTACAGGATTACGCAGACAGTTTATAAGGGGAATAAGATGGTATATCTCGAAAGCTTTCAGTTTCCGGACGACGAAAAGGAAACCGATTTTTTCTATAACCCGAAGGATCCGCGTCTGAAGAGGACTTGCTATGATTCCTATTATCCGTTTCAGGTTCTTTCCGGGAGAAAGTTCCGGAGAGTAGATTTTGAACCGATCACAGTCTTTTACGGAGGGAACGGATGCGGAAAGACGACGGCGCTGAATGTCATCGCCGCAAAGCTGGGGCTGGAACGGGACACACCGTACAACCGCTCGGAATTTTTTGAAGATTATCTCGGGCTCTGTGCTGCGGAGATGATCGGGAATTTGCCGAAGGGAAGCCGGATCATTACCAGCGATGATGTATTTGATTATATGCTGAATGTCCGTTCGATTAACAACGGTGTAGAACGGCGGCGGGAGGATCTGTTTGAAGAATATCTGGAAATGAAGTATTCCAATTTCCGGATGCGTTCCATGGACGATTACGATACGCTGAAGAAGGTCAATATGGCCAGGAGCAAGACCCAGTCCAAATATGTCCGGGCCAACACGCCCGGAAATGTCCGGGAGTATTCCAACGGTGAGAGCGCATGGTCTTATTTCTGTGAGAAGATCGGCGAGAACGGCCTTTATCTTCTGGACGAGCCGGAGAACAGTCTGTCTCCGAAACGGCAGATGGAGCTGATGAAGTTTCTCGAAGACTCGGCCCGTTTTTTCGGATGCCAGTTTGTCATCTCCACCCACTCCCCGTTTCTGCTTGCGATGCGCGGGGCGAAGATCTACGATCTGGATGAGGATCCGGTGGATGTAAAGCGGTGGACGGAGCTGGAAAATGTGAGGATTTATTATGAATTTTTCCGGGAACACCGGGAAGAATTTCTATGACTGTGAGAAAGATTGGAAAAGCTTTCTGCAAATGGTGAGACGCGTTTGCAGGAAGCTTTTTTATATCCAAAAAAGAAAATAAAATTTCAAAAATGAAATCACTGAAAATTTATTTACATTTAACATTGCAGTGAACGAAGACTTTACATAGATTTGTTATAGTAAAGAACGTAGTAACAGTTCCGATGGCTGAACTGTTACAGGACGTAAGAAAAAGAAGTCTGGAGGAATTGAAAATGGAGACGATGAAAAGACAGACTGCGTCGCAGTCACAGAAACTGATGATTTTTGTCCTGACCATGGCTCTCTACGGGATGGCGACCTTGTTTACGGAGCTGATCCCGAAGTTTCAGATCGGTATCGTGGAGTTTTCTGTGGAATATTTCCTTTTTATTCCACTGGTGTTGGGAATGTTGTTTGATCCGCTGTCCGCGGCTCTTGGAGCAGCGACCGGAGAACTGGTTTTCAGTGAGATCATGCTGGGACAGTTCGGCGGGCTCGGCGAACTGGAGAAGTTTATCACTGTAACCATCGGCGTATATCTGGCAGGCCGTATGGTCAAGAATCCGCTGAATCGGAAAATGGTCGGCATTGCGGCGATCACAGGTCCGGCGGTACAGCTGTTTCTCGGAATGCTGGTGGATATTTTCAAAGTGCAGTTTGCAGTGGAAGATTTCGAAGCGGTTCCCGGACTTCCGGAGAGTGTATTTGCAACGGAAGGGTTCGCGTTCCTGAATGATCTGCTGTTTTCCGGTATCCTGTTCTGCCTGCTGCCGACGCTCTATCTGGTTCCGAAGCTGTACGGAAAGATTGAGCCGCTCCTGGGCATGCAGCCGCGCACAGAGAAGACTGCCCTCGGCACGATCAATGCAAAGGTGATCCTGGCCTGTCTCGGGGCGTTCGTTGTGGCGGTCTGTGCGGAACTGCTGGCGACAAGCGGCCTGTCCCTGATCGACTGGGAGGCGAGCTGGGCGGAGAGCGGAACCGCGGTAGCGGCAGGAATCGTCGTGGCGGCCGTGGTGGCTGTTGCTGTGCTGGCTGTGATGAAAAAGAGAGCGGAAGCCGTAAAATAAGAAAATATAACGGTTTAGCTGCTGAACGGTTGCAGAAAAAGCGGCGGATGCCGCCGAAGGAGTTGCGAATATGAATATTATTGAAATCAGTGATCTGACTTATACATATCCGGGTGCGTCCCGGCCAACGCTGAATCATCTGAATCTGAATGTGGAAAAGGGAGATTTTCTGGCAATCATCGGAAATAACGGGTGTGGAAAATCGACACTGTGCAAAGCTATGAACGGTCTGATTCCGCATTTTATCATGGGAGAATTTGAGGGAAGTGTTCTGGTGGACCAGAAAGATACCAGGACGATGAATGTGGGGGAAATCGCAGGAAAGGTTGGATATGTCTACCAGGATTTTGAAAATCAGATTGTGCGTCCCACAGTCCTTGACGATGCGTCCTATGCCTGTATGAATTATGCGATGCCGGATTATCTGGAACGGGGAAGAGAGGCCCTGCGTCAGTGCGGGCTGGAAGGCAGAGAACAGGAATATATCTGGCAGCTTTCCGGCGGGCAGACGCATTTGCTGGCGCTGGCGGGAGCGGTTTCGCTGGAACCGGACGTCCTGATCCTGGACGAGCCGATCGCTCAGCTGGATCCCCGCCATGCCGATCTGATTTACGGTGTGCTGAAAAACCTTAATGAGACCTGGGGAAAGACGATCATTGTGATCGAGCACCATACAGAATATATTGCAGATTACTGCCATCATGTGGCACTGCTGAAAGACGGTCATACAGAGTGGGTGCTCCCCGCAGACGAGGCGCTGCAGCGGGTGGATGAACTGCAGGAATGCAATATCTTTCCTCCGCAGGTAACGATCGCGGCACATCAGATGAAGAAGGATGGCCTGCTGGCCGGAGATACGGTGCTTCCGACGACCATCGAAGCCGGAAAAAAGGTGTTTGGCCATCTGTTCTACCGGAGGGAAGTCTGTCCGGAGGAGCCGGGAGCGTCCGGCCGGGGAAACGGATCGGAGCATGCTGTGGAATTCCGGAATGTCTCCGTCTCTTACCGGGCGGTCAAAGGAGACGCAAAACAGATTTTTCATGGCTTGAATCTTGAGATCCGAAAAGGGGAAAAGATCGCCCTGATCGGTTCCAACGGGGCCGGCAAATCGACGCTGATGAAGTTGATGACCGGACTGATCAAGCCTTCGGAGGGAGAGGTTCTGCTGAAGGGGAAGGGAATCCGGGACACAAAACCGGAAGCATTGTCCCGGACGATCTCCCTGGTCTACCAGAATCCGGAAGAAATGTTCATCAAGGATTCTATTGAGAGCGACATCGCCTTTGCAATGCAGGCGCGACGCGTGGAAAACTGGAAGGAGCGGACGGTGGATCTGCTGGAACAGTTCCGGCTGACGGAATTGAAGGACCGGGACGGACGGCTGCTCTCCGGCGGACAGATGCGCCGTGCAAGCCTGGCGATCGGTATCGCATTGAACCCGGAGATTCTGCTGCTGGATGAGCCGACGGCGAATCTGGACATTGCCACGAGAAAAGAGATCATGCGGACACTGAATGAGATGAAGGATATCACAGATACTGTGATGATCGCGACTCATGACATGCAGCTGGTCTGCGAGTGGGCGGAGCGGATCATTGTGCTCTGCGAGGGCAGGGTGGTTGCGGACGGCAGCCGGAATGAAATTTTCGGAAACAAAGAGGTGACGGACCTGACAGGGATCCGGCCGCCGGAGATTTTTGATATGGGAAAAATACTGAATCCGGCTGCATTCTGCTATACGATTCAGGAGTTCCGTCAGCAGTTTGGCTGCGGATGCATGTAGGAAGGAGAGAGGACAATGGATAAAATCATGCAGAAGCTTTCCGATAACATTCTGGATAAGCTTTCCATGGATTTTCTGAGAAATCAGGTACTGAAAAATGCATATGGCAATGATGATACATTTATTGCGAAGCTTGATCCGAGGGTGCTTCTGGTCTGGTATGTGTTTTTTGCGCTGGTGCCGTGGTTTGTGGATCAGGTGCCGTTTCTTCTGGGGGCATTTCTGCTGGTGGCGGCAACGACGGTGATGGCGCGGGTTGCCGGACTGGTGCTGCTTCTGTTTGTCGTGGGAGTGTTCTCTCAGACAGGGTATCTGTTTCTTGTGTCACTGCTGTTCGGCGGAAACGCGGAGACCATCCTTCCGCTTCTGATCCTGACCCTGAAAGTGGCGACGGTATCTCTGGCCTCTGTCACCGTGTTTTCCGGTCTTGATCCGGACAGACTGTCCAACGGACTGATGTGGTTCGGATGTCCCGAGCGGCTGTCCTTCTCTATCTCCTATGCATATCGTATGCTGCCGATGCTGATGGAAGAGTTCCAGAATGTGCTTCTTTCCTACCGCCTCAGAGGAAATGCGCCGGACAGCAGTACCTTTGCGGGAAAAATCCGTTACCTGATCTATCAGGTGAAAGTGATCATCCACGCGTTCTATCCGTTGATGCTGAACACGGCAAAACGCTCTCGTACGACGGTGGAGGCATTGGAGATCAAAGGATACCGGAATGCGGCGACAAGTCCGGAAGTGAAGAAGCTGAAATTGTCTTCCCTGAAAGTGGGATATGATGATATGCTGTTCGTGGCAGTATCATTTTTATGGATGGCATTGACAGTTTTTGCGATGACGATCCTGTAAGGAGGAAGAAAGATTGTATATTGATTTTCATACTCATGGTAAGCTGGCCAAGAAGCTTCCGTTTTCTACGGAATATACAGACTGGCTGTTTGATCAGGCCAGAAGGGCGGGACTGGATGCGCTTTGTCTGACGGAACATTTCAATACCCTTCAGTTTGACGAGATTTACAGTTACCTGAGCCGGATCAGCCGGCGGGAGGGAGATTGTCTGGTCCTGGAAAACGGGCTGCGTGTTTTCCCAGGAATGGAGACAGATATCGCACAGGGCGGCCATATTCTGTCGATCGGCAATATGGAGGAAATCCTGGAATTGAACCGCAGGCTGGAACCTTATAAAGAGAAAAGGAAGTTTCTGCCGTTCCGTGATCTGATGAAGCTTTTCTCGGAATACCATGTGATCGTGGGCGGAGCGCATCCGTTCCGTGAAGGCGGGCATATCCCGGAACTTCCGGCGGACGAACTGGCCGCCCTTGATTTCCTGGATCTGAACGGAAAGGATGTAGCTCTGAACCGGGAGGAGACAGAAAAAAAGACATACGCGCTTGCCGGACGGCTGCAGATTCCGGTGGTCGGCGGAAGTGATACTCACCAGGCGCTCCAGTACGGCTGCATCCGCACTCATATAGAAGGGGAACCGCGGGAGATCTCCGGTCTTCTGGAGGAGATGAGAAAAAACACCCACCGGATCGAGGTGGCGGAACATGCGGCGGATCAGGTACGGAATGCGGCGCTGCTCAAGCGCACGCTGAAAGAGGTGCATGAACTGGGCGGGAATTATGTTTCTGTCCTGTTAAACCGTTCTGTGGTAATATAAAAAACAGAGGAGATAGCTATGACTGTAGATCTTTTGAGACATGAGGAAGAACTGACCAGAGCGGACCGTAAGATCCTGGAGTTTATCGGGAGCAACACCGAGGAGTTTTTGTTTTTGGGGATCGGGCAGCTGGCGAGACGCCTGGAGGTTTCCGAGGCGACGATCTCCAGATTTGCCCGCCATGCGGGATATCAGGATTTCAAACAGCTGAAGCAGAGTGTAATGCAGCAGAGCAGGGAAAAAGGACCTGCCAGAAAGATTGCCCGGACGCTGCAGAAAGAAGATGAATTTCAGGTGAGAAAGTGGCTGGAGCATCAGAAGGAATGTCTGGAAAAGACGATTGAGGAAAACGATCCCGAGACGTTTGAGAGCGCCGCACGGGAGATTGCGTCTGCGGACAGAGTTTTTATTTTTTCCAAAAACGCGTCTGACGCAATGGGCGAACTGCTGTTTTACCGCCTGCGGAGGATCGGGATCCGTGTGGAAAAGATCCCGTCCGGAGGTTCCGGGATGCTGGAGGGACTGGCCCAGGCAGGGGAAGGAGATCTCGTGGTTTTCTTCGCCTACTCCAAGCTGTCCGCCCAGGGGCAGGTGATCCTGGACTGCCAGAAGGAAGCCGGATACCGGACGCTGGCGTTTACAGGTCGGACGTTTCTGATGAAGGAAGAGTGTGCGGACGTGAATCTGTATGCCTGCCGCGGGGACGAAAAGGAATACCATTCCATGACGGCAGCGGCAGCGGTGGTGGATGCCCTGGTGCTTCTGGTATCCAAGCTTACGAAGGAGAAGACGGCGAAAAGTCTTTCCCGTCTGCATACGCTGAAAAAGAAGTATTCGGACCGGTTATAGAACCTCAGCAATCTGACAGAAAGGCGGAAAAGAAATGTACCGATATGATTTGCATGTGCATACCAGCGAGGTGAGTCCCTGCGGACATCTGGATGTACGTGAAATGGTGAACCGATATGAAGAAAAAGGGTATCGGGGAATCTGGCTGACGAACCATTTTCACAGGGAATTTCAGGAGATGACGAAAGGAATGACCTGGAGGGAAAGGGCAGATTTTTTCCTGAAACCTTACCGGGAAGGAAAAATGCTGGCCGGCACCAGACTGATGGTGGGACTGGCCATGGAGATCCGTTTTCTCGAGGATCCCAATGACTATCTCCTGTACGGGCTGACAGAAGAACTGTTGTACCGGGAGGGGGAAAGGTGGCTTTCCATGAACCTGGAAAGCTTTTATGAGACATACCATGACAGACTGTTGATCATTCAGGCGCATCCGAACCGGGAGGGAAGTTCCACACCGGCGGAACTTTCGTTTCTCCACGGGATGGAAGCGGTCAACACCAGTCCGCGCCACGACAACGGAAACGGAAAGCCCCAGAGGATTCTGGCTACCCATCCGTGGTTGATCCCCACCGGAGGAAGCGACAGCCACAGGGAAGAAGATGTGGGAAAAGGCGGGATCGTCACGGAGACAGAGATGGATGGTGAGGAAGAGCTGCCGGCACTTCTGCGCAGCAGAAAGTACCGGGTTCTGGAGGAAGAGCCGGCTTACCGGTAACGCCGCCGTCTCCGCCGTCTGGTATCTCCGCCCAGAGCGATCCAGGAAAAGATGCGCACCAGCGTGATTCCGATCAGTGCGCCGAGACTGTCGATCCCTACATCCCGGACCGACGGTCCGCGGTTTGCCACCATGGTCTGGTGGTATTCGTCCGAGGCGGCAAAGACAACACAGAACAGGCCGGCCAGCACAAGAAGGGGAAAACCTCTCAGGCCGTAGACGTACAGCGGCAGAGAGATGGTGACCGCAAGGATACAGTACTCTGTCATATGTGCCAGTTTACGAACATAATAGCCGTATTTTTCCACGCGTACCTGAATATCTTCCTCGCTCCATCCCTTGTCCAGCACGTGATCGGCGACGATCAGTGCGGATTCAGTCACCTTATTGCTGAGTGAAGAGGATTCCGCTCCGTTCTGCGAAGAAAAAGAGAAGATAAGGTACATCATCAGCAGAGCCGGGACGAAAGATAACGGTTTCAGTAAAGCTGCGATAATTCTCATAGGAAACTCCCTTCTATCATGAATCTGTTAGAAATGTCCTGTAATTTTTTTACTATAGCACGCGTTTGAAAATTTGTAAAGCCGTCGGAACGTTCTCAAAACAGGAAAAGGGATCACCGTTCAGGTAACTAGACGGACACAGAAAGATCCGGCATCCGTTCAGCTGTTTGAACGGATGCCGGATCTTTCTGTAAAAGAATAAAAAAAGTATTGTGTCAGGCCGGAGTTGGGATCTAGTCAGTGAGACTGGAGTTGCTTTCCTTCTGGTCCCGCATACTGCGGAGCAGTTTTCTGAAATTCAGTGAAAACAGAGTGACGGTCGTCAGCACGGCGACCACGTCCGCAATAGGTTCCGCAAGAAAGACGGCCATGACTTGGTCTTCCAGGAAGATCGGAAGTATGTAGATCAGCGGGATCAGCACGATGATCTTACGGAACATTGCGAGAAATGCGGAAACCTTGGAATTTCCGAAGGCGATAAAGGTCTGCTGGCAGGCAATCTGCGCGCCGAATACGAGAACGCCGGCCATGTAGATCCGCAGCGCCCAGCAGGTCAGTTCGGTCAGTTCCGGATCGCTCGTAAAGATTGCGACAAAGATCTGCGGAAACAGTTCGGTCAGCGCCCACAGGAGAGCCGAATAGGTGAGACAGCTGATCAATACAAGTTTGAATGCTTTCTTCACCCGGTCGGCATTGTTTGCACCATAGTTGTAGCTGATGATCGGCTGACCGCCCTGTGTCAGACCCTGCAGTGGCAGGAGAGCAAACTGCATAACGCTGGAAAGGATTGTCATCGCGCCGACCGCCAGATCGCCGCCGTATTTCAACAGCGAAGAGTTGAAACAGAGTGTCAGAATGCTTTCCGTCGCCTGCATGATAAACGGTGCGACGCCCAATGCGATACAGGGAAGCAGTATGGATGGCTGAATGCGGAAATTCTTTTTCTTCAGTTTCAGGATCGTGGTCTTGCCGGACAGAAAACGGATCGCCCATACGGCGCTGATCGCCTGGGAGATGATCGTTGCGAGGGCCGCTCCGCTGACGCCCATGTTAAAACCGAAAATAAACACAGGGTCGAGTACGATATTGGTAGCCGCGCCGATGATCACAGTCAGCATACTGATCTTGGAAAATCCCTGGGCCGAGATAAAATTATTCAGTCCGAGAGTCATCTGTACGAAAATCGTTCCCAGAGCATAGATCCGCATGTAATCCGTCGCGTAACCAATGGTGTTTTCGCTGGCGCCGAACATCATAAGCAAAGGCTCCTGGAAAAGCAGGACCAGGATCGTCAGCACGATGGAAGTCAGAAAAAGCGCGCTGAAACAGTTGCCGAGGATCCGCTCGGCGCCCTCGGAATCTTTCTTTCCCATCAGGATGCTGGCCCGCGGTGCGCCTCCCATACCCATCAGCGCTGCAAAAGCGGAAATGATCATGATCAGCGGAAATGTAACACCCACGCCGGTCAGCGCGGTGGCGCCCACGTCCTTGATATGACCGATATACATACGGTCTACCATATTATAGAGGACATTTACGATCTGGGATGTGATCGCCGGCACAGCCAGGCGGAAGAGCAGGCGGCCGACCGGCTCATGTCCGAGATCCACCTCTTTGGAAAGTTTCGAAGCCATTTCTCTCAATCTCCTTTCTCTTTTTCCTGAAACAGTTCCAGAATCCGATCCATCGTGCGCTCCATCTGGCGGAGATC
>ERZ1643246.886-NODE-886-length-35453-cov-22.371716_pt1 | contig 35453 bp, 27 predicted proteins | sample MGYA00579265_ERZ1643246 | MGnify/ENA primary metagenome ERZ1643246 (study PRJEB29033, sample SAMEA4952261) | chicken gut metagenome | biome: Broiler Chicken; feature: Gastrointestinal Tract; material: Caecum | place: Ireland | collected 2018 | study: Broiler...
ATATAACTCGTTCGAAAATCTAAAATATATTAAAAAAAGTTTAGGCAAAGTCGGGTAGTAAATTTATTGAAAAAACAGTTGAGTACATGGTTCCAGACACTGATAAATTTTACACATTTTACACTACTATTTCTTCTCATGGACCTTATAATAAAGGTGAAGATAATATCCAATATTTTAAAGATAATGGCTATTATGATAAAATAGATTATGCCATAAACAATAATCTATGGACCTTCCCATATAATGGTGATGATGAAGAGGTTATTAACCAAATAAAAAACTATGTTTGTGAAATAATGAACTTGGATTTAGGAATTCAAACTATCATAGATAGATTAAAAGAAACAAATCATTATGATGATACCCTATTAGTTATCTATGGTGATCATGATATATATTATCGAACTAACAACAAAGATCCATTGAAAAACTATATCTATGATGTTAATGACATCTCTATACCATATCAATATCAAACATTATTTTTAATATCCAATCCAATTTTAAATGCTAAATATAACGATAAATATCAAACAAATGAATATAAAACATTTGCAACACCTTATCAAGTTGTTCCAACAATTTTAGATTTATTGGGTGTTAATTACAATCCAAGATATTATATCGGTAAATCAATATTTAATATGACATCTGACTTAGATGCTATCTTTTATAGTCATGAGTTAAATTCAATTTTTGATGATAAGGTATTCAGTTATGATTTATTAACTGCCCAATATGCTAATTGCTCTGTTGAATACCAAGAACAGTTCTTCACAAAAACAATAGAGCTTATGCATAAGATAGAAATATTTAATACAGTTTATAATATAAATTATTTTGCTCCTAAAGAATAAGGCACCTCAAAAAAGGTGCCTTATTCTTTTATTATAAACAACATAAGCTACTATACATAATATAATTTGAACCATAGATGATATAGGTGTGGCAAGACCAATTAAAAATAAAGATGTGTTATCTAATTGACTCATGACAAATACTATAGGTATTCTAACACAAAAAGCTCCAATTATCCCCTGTATCATAACAAATATAGTTTTACCACAGCCATTAAAATAACCAATAAAACAAAATAGTAAGGCTGTTAAAATTGTATCTATAGCATAGGCCTTTAAATATTGATGAGAATATACTATTACCTCTAAATTATTAGAGAAAATTTTAGAAAGTAAATCACCTCCAAAAAAAGCTGAAATTGCCATAATACTACCCGATAATAAAGCCATCTTCATACCATACATTAAAGCTTTTTTAGAGCGCTCATACTTTGAGGCACCATTATTTTGAGCCACAAATGCTGAAATAGATTGCATATAAGCAGATGAAACAAGCATCAAAAACACACAAACTTTTTCACTTACACCTATGGCGGCTGATTCATTAACACCTATATCATTAACTACCATTTGAACGAAAACAAATGAAAATTGGACTAATAACTCCTGCAATCCTATTGGCAAACCTACTATTAAAATTTTTTTAAAAGACTCTTTATCAATAAAGTTTGATAATGATTGAAATGTTAAAGGTAGTTTTTTCTTTTTTATAAATATATAAGAAAAAATAACACTAATAGCTTGAGCTAATATAGTAGCAATAGCTGCTCCCTTTGCACCCATATCAAAAACTCCAACTAAAATTAAATCTCCCAATATATTAATTATACAAGCAATAAAGACAGTAAATAATGGCGTTTTAGAATCGCCCATTCCTCTAAAAATAGCCCCAATAACATTATAGCCAGTAATAAAAATAGTACCAATTCCACAGATTTTAATATAATCACTAGTTTGCTGATAAGCTTCTTTAGGAGCATGTAAAAAGCTTGCGAGTGCATCACTAAATATAACCGAAACTACTGTGATTACAATTGCTACAAAAGCAAAAATAGTAATACCAGTTTGAACACCCTTTGAAACTTTTTCGAAATTTTTAGCCCCAATATTATCACCAATAAAAACGGTTATCCCCATAGATAATCCTGTGATAACCATAACTATTAAATTAAATAGCTGACTACCAGAAGCAACAGCTGATTGCTCATAGGTGTTAGAAAATTGTCCGACAATAATTAAATCTGCTGCCCCATACATAGCTTGTAAAAAAAGCGATGATAAAACAGGTATAGCAAATATAATAAGTGATTTTAAGACACTTCCTTCTGTTAATATTTGCTTTTGATTCATAAATTTCCTCCCATAAAAAAATAAAGCCAGATAAGATTTCAGGAATTTCACCTGACATCTTATCCAGCTTGCAACTTCATATGTGTTGTTCACCCTCCGATGACTACATTATAGTATCAAATTATATTGATTTTGTCAATTAAACAACCTTTAAAGAAAGTATTATTTCTTATCTAAATTCAATAATAAATCTGCAAGTGATATGTATTCTGGTTCTTTTACACGTTTATAAGATTTAAAATTAATATTAATATCCTCTTCTTCCTTTTTACAAGGCTTAAATAACTTATCTTCATGAAAAATGTAGTCAACTTGTTCTAGCTTAAGCTCTAACATTTTAAAAATCTTTTGAGGATTTTTACACTCATTTTTAATAAATTTTAAAAGTTCTAATGTCTTTTTCAAATCAAGACCTTTTATACCTGGTGCATCTAAATCAAATATGTAATTTATTTGCGTAGCACTAAACTCAGTACTTGACCTCACCTTAAATATAGCATTTAAAAAAGCATCATTTTCTTCTTTAATAAAGAATTTATAAAAAGCATTATATATAGCTAGCTGATTTTCATCAATATTATCATTACATATACTATAATCCAGATTTTTTATAGTTAATGCCAAAAAACTTTTATCTTTTTTCAAATAAGCAATGACATAATAATGATTTTCATTCTCCTTCAATATAATTCCTACATACTTCGCCCTTTCGCGTTTAAAAGTAATTATCGCATTGTTTTCCATAATTATATTCCCCTTCCTTTTACTTTTTATTTTTTTTTAAACAATTCTACAACATCTACCCCATTATCGTAGCATAAGTGATATCTCTTTAACTCCTTATTGATTAAATAAAAAATTATCAAAGATAAAACTAATACTACAAAGGCTATAATAATATAATAAAATAATCCAACACTCATTATAGTAGCAGCTATTGCCATTCCTAAATAAAAAATACTAATAGCCAAAATAGCAAAGCCTAAATAATAAACTTTTAATTCATTATCATAAATTTCCTTTTTAAATTCTTTTTCAAACTCAGTAAATATTGATGACAATATAACCATAAAAAGTATACTAACACTAAAGAATATATATAGATATATTTTTAGATTGCCTGTGCTAGCTTTAGCAGTATAGTATTGATTTATTGTCAATATAAGTAATAAACCTATAGCTAATAGCGACAATATATTCACACTATAAAACTGATGATTTTTATTATCATCCATTTTATAATAAATGTCATCTAAGTAATTGATAATAAAGGTTTTCTTTTTATAATAATTATCCTTTATATTAATTTTATAAGATAGATAACAAGGATATATTAAAGCTATAGCTAATAAGCTAGGATGCAAAAAAGAAAAGAAACAAGAAATTAAAGTAAATACGAAAATCAAATAAATCTGCTCATTAATGGCTTTAAATGGATTGTTAAAATACTTTGCATAATCATTTACCGAAATAGATTGTTGAGCCATAACGGGATGATAATTTTTGTCAGATAAAACCTCTAGCTTCTTTTTCTCCTCCTTAGAATAATAAAAATCATTAACAGTTTTACCAAAATAAATAGCGGCAGACTTTATTTGATCTACAGTCATAGATGTAACTCCACTTCTCCATTTTGACAAAGTAGTTCTGTCAATATTATTATCACTTGCATACTCCTTCATAGTCTTGCCACTTTCATTTAAAAAAATAAAAAAGTTATCTACCACTATTTCATGAGCAGGCTTAAATTCTTCTTTTTTCTCCATATAATTCCCCCTTTTGATTATTTCCTACCTAAATTATACAATTAAAAATTTAAAAATTATAGTTTTTTCACGATTTTTCTATGTGCATTGATTTCATTTTAAGTGAAGTATTTTCACACTACCTTTTTTAGATTATTTTTTCATATAAAATTAAATTGTAAACTAACAAAAGGGGTGTTATAGGTGCGTAAATTTATTAAATTCTTAATCATAATAGTGATTATTTTTCTGGTTTTATCCTACTATAAAATATTTTCATTTAATTATGGATTTTCTTCTAATTTAAATAACATAGATATAGATGCATTAATAATTAAAGAAGTTAAAATTTTAAGTTTAGGAGACTCTACCTTCTTCATAGCCATTAAAACTATTTCCAAACAATATATAGGTATTGTCGATGATGCAACAGTTGCGGTTATTACAACAGTTTCAATTTTTAATGGTAGTCAAACTACTGAACTATCATTTCTACCATTAATTATAGGCTTGATTGCAATATTAGTTGTAATATTTATACCAAAAAAGAAAATCGCTATTGCTGAAGAAGACAATATCGAAATAACTGATGATACTAAATTTAGTAAAAAAACTATTATGATTACCACTACAATTATGATCATAATTATTCTTTTTACTTTGATAGGAATTGTTTATAATCTTAACTCAAATAGTTATATTCAAAATAATACCGTAGTTACTGATAACACTCTTAAAAGTAATGATTTTGAGTTTAAAAGATTACCAGATGAAATAACCGTCGTTAGTATTTATTATGAAATTACTCCTAAAGTGGATATTGAATATATTAAATATAAAATATATATTTATGACTCGGATGGCTCCATAATAAATGAAGCAACAGAAACCAAATATGATTTAGATAAAAATCAAAGCTATAAATATAGAGTTGAGGTAGGTTTTGTCAATTATTTAAAAACTGCTAATGTAAAATTAGTGCTACTAGATGGAAAAAAGAAAAAATAATAATAACATAAAAATACACATATTTATAAATAACAAATATATAAGCATATTCAATAATAAAAGGGCGAGATTAAACGCCCTTTAAATTACATTATAATAAATAACCAAATTTCACTACGAATACACAACAATGAAGTTTGGTGATTTTATTTTACCACACACATTATTTTGGTACAGTGTATAATCTAGTATCTTTATTACCATGTTTTAATTAAATCATATAAGAATGCATTTTTATATATTATTTCTTTGCCAATCTTTTCCTCAGTTAACACTCCTATTTCGGCTAATGAATGCAAATACTTAGAAGCAGTATTTCTACTTATATTAAGAGCAATTCTAAAATATTCATTCTTTGTATAAAAATCATAAAATAAATACTCAAGTAATTCTTTTGAATAAATCTTAGGAAGTTTTTCCAAAATTATTTTTTTGGCATTTTCCATACACCTTAACATTTTATCAATAAATTTGATTGTATATTCACTCATCTCATTTATAGCATTTAGCATATAAATTATATAGCTTTTATAATTACATAAATTCTTTTGCATTAAATTCAATTGTTCATAATACTCGTTTTTGTGTTCATTAATATATTTACTTAAATATAAAATAGGCAAAGTCAATTTACGTTCTAATACTAAATAAAGAATATTTAGTATTCTTCCAGTTCTACCATTTCCATCATGAAATGGGTGAATGGATTCAAACTGATAATGAATCAATGCCATTTTAATTAATGGATCTACATTTTCTAATTCGGAATAATTTATGTATTTTTCTAAATTCGATAAATAATCTCTTATTTCTTGTTCATTTTGAGGAGGGGTATGTAGAGTTTCATTGGTTTTAGTGTTAAGTATAACCGTTCCAGGTATTTTTCTAATATCTCCAACATTAGGCTCTACTATCTTGTGAATTTCTACTAACATGTTTGTAGAAATATAACCATTTCTCTTTAATAATTTAAATCCATGTAAAATAGCTTGTCTATAATTAACTACTTCTTTGGATGATGAATCATCTATATTCAAAGTAATTTCTTTAAAGATACGATCAAATGTTGTAACAATATTCTCAATTTCGCTAGATTCCTTTGCTTCACCTAATATAACTGCATTTAATATAATGTTAGGGTTAGGTAAACTCTTAACAAAGCCATTTAGTTCGCCAATCTTATTATTTGCATTGGATAATACTTTTAAAATATCAACATCTTCTAAATTTAAATCAAATGGTAATTTGTGCACAATTTCACCTCTTGCTTAAATTTTATCATTTTTTGTGCACGTTGTCAATTTGTGCACATTTTTTATTTGATAATGTCTTTACCCTAATAAAAAGGTAATACCTTAAACAATCTGCTTATATTATTTAAGGTATTACATATTTCTATTTACTTTTTATCACCAATCATTTAGTAAATATTGTGTTTAATAAGAATAATATATACTACAACGCATCAATAATTGGCATATCTGCCTTTGCAAACTTCATTTGTTGCATTTCATCTTTAGTCTTCCAAGCTGAATTAATATGCTCTGTCAATTCTAAATTACCATCTAGTAATTTACATCTATAAGCATATAATGTTATACTAAACCCTTTATATAATCCCATATCAGGATAGATATAATTAGATACTCCTATGTATTCTAAGGGTAACACATCAGAATTTAGTTCTTCCCTTATTTCTCTTACAATTGTTTGCTTATGAGTCTCATTAGCCTCAACCTTACCACCAGGAAATTCCCAATAACCTTCTAATGGACGACCAGGACCTCGTTGACAACAAAAAAATTTACCATCTTCTCTTTCAATCAATGCACATACTACTTCAACATGCTTCATAATTAACCTCTACTTATTAACAATATAATTATCTTACTTTTTAGTATCATGATAGTTTATTTTTTTTAATAAAGCCCTATTATTTTTTGTATATAATATAAAAAAATTAAGTGTTGATAACAAATTTATTTCGGCACATAAAATAACTATATCTATCATTTTTATACATTTGCAACGTATTCATTTTCTGATTGGTTAAAATAACAATTAAATTACGTTAAGGAGGCAAGTCCTCCTCAACATTATAATATTTTAAATTCTATCCCGTATTTTTCACATATGGCTTTTAGTTGATCTTTGTATAAAAACTCATCTTTTATAATAATGGTAATTCCTTTTAGCCATCCACTAATATCTAAAAATATGTGTCTAAAGTTAGGTTTTGGATAATAGAATTTGTGTTTTTCATCAAAATACACACTTGGTCCCTTTGAGTGAACCAACACCCTAATACGCGACTCTCTCTCATTGTGCCAATCTTTGCTTTTCACAAAGCCAGGATTGTTTATAGACTTAAATTCATCTTTAGGATAAATATTTTTAAAAAACTCAACCAACTCATCATCATAAGAATAATCATCATATGGGTTATCTTTATATACAACCTTCAAACCAACGGCCTCTCTTATACACCAATCATCTTGATTTTTGTATGAATTATAATCTAAGGCATTAAAGTTTGGATTGCTATGAACCTCGTCCTCATACATATATCTATTTCCAGATTCTGAATATAATTGAAATTTATTAAAATCAGGTAGTTTAGATTTGTTTATTTCAATACATACTCCAACTTGACTACCCGTATGGTTTACATCTTCTTTATTCTTAGCATACTCATTCCAAAAATAATTATTTGTTGCTGAGTCTGTGAAACAAACGGTATAAACCTTTCTTTTAAATACGTCTGGAATATAATTAATTTCATCTGGATCATTTAGGCACTCATCTATAACGCTTAGTCTTAATTTAAGATTACCCAATATCAATTTTAAGGTTTCATAGGAAGTAAAATGATATAATTTGTTTTGCTTATCAAAGCATTTTTTAGACACTAAATATAAATCCAACAAATTTTCTTTAGTACTAATAATATCTAATAAAGCCTCTCTTAGTAAAACACCATTTCTAACGACATCATTTGACAAGATATTATATGCACAAGTCAACTTAAATTTAAAATCACTTGAGTTATTACCATAGCGCATAGCAAATGCCTCAATAGGGTCTTTGAATACTTTTATAGGGTCACCATTTGCATCTTCAAACATATCATTTACCATAAAGTAACTTAATTCTTTATTATCTGGAAATAAGTGGCCCTTATAGGTGTATTCATTCTCTAAACTATCGATGATTAATACTTTAACTTCCTCTTGCTTATTCATATTGACTAGAAAAACAAATGGTTTACTATCAGGATTATAGGATGATGTTTTATTAACCATATGATAAATGAAAGTTAATGCATTATATGCTGCCTCTTTTTTAGCTTGCTTCTTAGATTCTGATTCACCTTTAAATGTAACTGCATAATTCGCAAGTTTACAAGTAAATATCCAATATGGTTTCCTTGTTTCTGTATAGGCTTGACTATCTTCATAAGTTATTTCACCAATAAAGCCTTTTTGATTTAATTCTTGCAAAACATTAATAGCATTTTCTAAAGAGTATTTTACTTCAGGAATTTTATTTTTTAAAACTCCATACCCCTCTAATGCTTCAATCAATTTTCTTGCAGCATTTTGTTCAGCTTCTTTGATGTTTTTACCAACACCTGTTTTAATCCATTTTTCAATATTATCTTCTAATGTATAAGTTACTTCAAATCCTTCAGTAATTTCTTTAACTTCTGACTTTAGCTTTAATTTATACTTATCGGCATATTCATGAAGCTTAGAAACGTAATTTTTATCAACCATACTAGCATTAAATTTAATTTTAAGCATAGTAAATACTATAGATTCCATTAAGTATAAGTTCTTATTAGAATCTAACCAAATTGCACCAACTAAGGCCTCAAATAAATCCTCTTTAACTGATGCGTTATTATGAGCTTCTTGTTTAATATCCCCTTTACTCATAATCAAGTACTCTGCAAGCCCTAAATTATCAATACAAGCTGATAGTCTTTTCTTATCAGTCCAATTAGAGTTAAATTCAGATAATTTGCCTTCTTTGTACATAATTGTTAGATTACCATTATTAGTAATGCTGGTAAACTTATCTGCTTCACCTTTAACTACCAAATAATTTAGTACTGAGTCACCAAAGAATTCTAGTTGTTCATTAGAATAGCATTCTATTCCTTTAACTCTTTGTTCCTTAGCATATGATTCTCTAGTAAAGGCTTGAATTAAAAGAGCCTTATTTTGAAATTCATATCCAATAATCTTTTCAATTTTTTTAATTTGTTTTTGTTCCATTTTTATTTCTCCTTAAAATTTTTTTATTAAATTTCAAGGCAAACAAAAAGCCTACAGATACACTTATAGCATATTTTATAGGCTTCCAAATTTTATATATATTTTATTTATTGATTTATAACTTAACAAATAACTTACCGGTCTAGCTATTAATTAAAATATAAAACAATATACAAACTATAGATAAAGTTTGTGCCTTGACATTTATTATTATACCAAACTTTAGCAATAATGCAAGCGACTTTATAAAGTTTTTTAGTCGCCTGCGTGTTTATTACTAAAGTAATAAAAAGTTTTATTTAATTTTTTTTATATCAATAACTAATAGCCTTCCTTGCATAATTAATTTATCCAATAGTCTTTTTTTATGAGTTTGGCCATTGTAATCCTCATAAGCATCTAACATTTTTGACAAAGAATTAATCAAACAAGTTCTTATTTCATACTCTTTTTCTTTATCATAGACATAGTAAAGCAAGACAATTTTACTATGCTTAGTAATATCATACAAATCCATTGTATCTAACAATGGAAAGAAATAATTATAGTCTTGTACATTTAAAGAGTGACCAAAAATAACTAAATCATAAAATAATAAATCATTTTGATCAAATATTAGTTTATTATCAATCAGCAATTCTAATCTTCTATTACTTTTTGTAAAAATAAATTTTTCATCAATTTCATTTAACAAGGAAGAATCTATACCAAAAATAGGATTAAAACAATCGCCATTTATATGTTTTACTAAATCTATTTTAAAGTCTAAAATTTTATCACCAATATCTTCAATTTTAGTATAATTGAATGAATCTAGTGATAATATCGTATTATTCTTGTTTAACTTATAAAAAATAGTTTCAGCCATTCTTATATATTCATCTTCATTTTCAATTAGTTGTTTATTAACATATTCACCAAATTTTAATTCATATCTTTTTATTTCTTTCAATAAATACCTATAATAATCTTCTTTATTTATTATTTGGTTAATTTTTTTATTATCTAACAAATAATATTTAGCTAACACAAAAGATTCATCAATCTCCATTATTATTTCATTGTTTTCAAGAAAACTATTTATAACATTGATTGCTGCATTTATTATGGAATTTTCATCAGTTAATCCATTCAAAATTTCTCTTTCTATATCACACCACAATCTATTCTCTTTAATATTTCTCAAGTAAAAATACAAATTCCAAAAAGTGCATTCATGGGAGTCAAATGTTTCTCTATTTTCTAAATGTAATTTAAGATTCTTTATTTGTCTGTCCGATACCATTCTATAACTACCAGCATTTAATGTATCATCCAAAAATCTACGACATTGATCATAGATTTTTTTCTCATAGTTAAAAAAATCTTCATATTTTGTTTTTAAACCACAATATAAGTCAAATCCATTACCTATAACTAATTTACCACTACTAATATTAATCATAATTACACCTCTTTTTTAAAAGTATTGTGTTCTCCTCAATATTCCTAACTAATGAATCAATTTCAAACTCATGATGCATTTTATTATATGTCTTTATAACATGACTTAAATCTATTAAAAAAGCGTGGATTACTTCGTGATTTTTATCATTATCTTTCCATTCAGATGTTGCATATCCAATATATTCTAAAATATTAGAGTAGCCGAATTTGTTATTTAATTTGTCATAAGGTAAAATAAAAGCATTTCTAATATCTTTTATTCCCTCATATTTAAGTTTTTCAATGTATTCACCATACGTAATTTGTTTTTGTATAGATGTGGTCTCAGGCAAATCTTTTTCATCACAAGTAAAACCAAATCTATAAAATTTTGAATCTAGAATATAAAGAATATCTTTATCAATTAAGATTGTATCGGGGCGTAAATTGGAACTTTTTATTTTTTTATAATTGTTTTTCTTTAAGAACCAATTTGCTCTTGGATTAAATTCTTTTATATCATCTCTCGATGAAAAAATAGAATCTACCATTCTTTCAAAAATATAATAATATGAATCAACACCATAAATAAATTCATCATTTTTTGACTCCATGTCAACACCAGATAACACCTTTAGCATATGATTAAAACGTAACTTTTTATTATCATCAAAAGTATTGTCTAATTCTTTCTTTACGGTGTTTATGTATAATTTTTTTAGTGTTTCATTTATCGGTTTTGCATATACAATAGTTGACTTAAGGTTATATAACCAACCTATATATTCCAAGCACTTATTTACACAAAATTTATGTATTTCCACAATCAAATTATCCATTTTATTTGATACTTCGACTGTAATGTCTTTATAAATAACATTAGATTTAGAAATGATTGGTTGATTCTTTAAAGTTCTTTTCCAGTCAATACGACCTGTTTGATTTAATTTATAAACTTTCTCTCTATTAGTATAAATTCCGTTATATAAAAAATCATTTATAATCCATAAATATGATACCAAAGCAAATGAATCATTTTTAGACAATGAAGATTCGATTTTTCCTCTATCATTTGAATTTGTTTTTGCAATACTTATTGTTTTTAATAAATCAAGGACATCATGGCTGAAATTTTCATCTGAAATTCTATATGATTCTGGATAATATATGTGAACGATATCATTTCTTATCTTTATTCCAACGAAAGAATCATCTGTTTTTCCAGTAACAGCATGCTTTTTAATAATAGTTTTAATTTGACTTAAAGATGTCATCAGCAAACACCTCTAACCCTTTATTTTCCGAACCTCTATCAACATAATTTTTGATTAGTTCATCTAACGATTTAGCATTTTTAAACCAATCTTCTCGATTAAATTTTGCAACATCATCCCATAAATACTCAAAAATCTTAAATGCAAAATTTCTTCTATCTTCTTCAGTTGCAATTTCCTCTTTAGCAGTTCTCAATCCACTTTCATCTATAAAAAATACACCTAATTGCTTGTCTTCAGAATTTAACAATCCACTACTAGTTAGTATAAATTTATTTATTGCTGTACAAAATTCCTTCCAATCTAAATCCATACCAGGTAAATATTTGTCTTTGAATGGATGTCCATCTTTAAAATCGTTAGATATTTTTTCAAACTTCCAACGTCTTTTAAATGCGGTGTCTAAAGTGAAAACATTTTGATCACTAGTATTCATAGTGGCAATGATACTTAAATTAGAAGGAATCATTATCTTATCAAACTTATATCCATCAATTTTATTTGTTAAATATTTTTGAATATTAACATTCAAAATATGATATTCACTTAAACCATTTTTGCGGTCTAAAAGTTGAAAAGTATCACCAAAAATGCTTGGAGCATTTCCTCTATTTAATTCTTCTATTACAAGTGCAACTGGTTTATCAGGATTATTTAATGACTTTTCTAATGCAATAGTAAATGGTCCTGGATTAAATTCGTATGTTACGGAACCATCATTTTTTATTACAGGCATAATTTGACCAACAAAATCAGTATTTGTATAATCCTGATAAAATGTAGTCCTAACTATATTCTCTTCTATATATCCATTTAAAATAGTGTTTTTAACATAATATGATTTTCCACAACCTGGAGTGCCATAAACAACTAAATTTTTAGCATTGTTTAATGTAATTGATTTATAATCAAAAGTTTTCTTTTCTAAATGACATTCTTCACAAGCATTTTTTTCATTATCTTTTCTATAAATTAAGAAATTTTTGTATTTATTTAATGCAGCAATCCCAGCATTTGCTTGCAATTTTTCTTTATCAAATCTTCTAAGTTCATCGCTAGCATAATATTGTTGCACAATATGATCTACGTTTTCCAACGAAATACTACTTAAATTATTAACATCAAAAACTTTTAATTCAAAACCTTTTTTTAATAAACGGCATAAACAGTAACCATAACCCTTGTATTTTTCTTTTCCGGTATAATCGGGGTTATTCTTAGAAACTAGCCACTCTTGAAATTTTTCTCTTAATACATCATCATTATCAACTTCATATTCATCAAAGTCATCTTCATAATCGATAGTTTCATCTAAGGATATATCTTTGTCATTTAAAACATCAGTAACATATGATTTATATCCATTTAGAAAGAAAACAGACTTTCTAGCTGAACCACTGCTCCTAAAATCAGCTGGTAGATCTTTATAGTTAATCGACTTTACCCATTTAACATTTTTCTTGTTAACATAATCATTGTCGTCACTATCCATAGTAGTGTCATAGTAATAGTTAGATGTAACTTTACCAAAATGAGCCTTATTACCATCAAAATATACTACAATATCATTTATGCGCAAATAATTCAAAAATATCCATATTTGACCAACTCCAGCGCATCTTCGTTGAGGGCTATCATTGGGACTTATTTTCGCATATAACTCATTTAAATCATCCTTAGTTTTTATATTTGACAAATCTCCCAACATACTCCAACCAATGCACACATGTGGATGTTCATCGCTTAAAGCTGAGTTTTTCAATTCCATATGTATACCTATAATATTGAGGTTATATAAATCTATATTTTGTTTAACCGAAACATATTCAGATAGTTTAACTCCTTTACTAACCTCTGTGGCAAAGCTATCACTTACACCAGCACATTTAACAATTTGTAATGGTGTAAATTTATATTTTTTTATAAAACTCGCATAATTTATTCCAAACATGTGAATTCCTAAAACTTTTTCTTTATAATATTCTATACTTTCATTTAATTTTGTTGATAAGAATTCTAATTCATAGTTCATACAAGGCCTCTCAATTTAATAAATAATTTATACTAATACATATTAGGTTAATAAATTAAGCTTCTAGACATAATATTGAATTATATCTATTCTAGCAAAAAAATACATACTTTAAGACTCATTAATAATTAAAATAACTTTTATAACGTTTTTTAACAATATAAATAATTATTTCTAAAATTACTCTTTAGCAAATAATTTTTCAAATTTTTCTACTACTTCTTTTTCTTCATCTGTTAACAGATATTTATAAAGCACTTTTTTCAAGAATTCTTTATCTTCCTCTGAGTCTATTATATGCATTTTTCGATGACAATTAGGGCATAATGCAACTGTATTAAAAATAACATCTGGACCACCTTGAGCTAATGTGATCAAGTGATGTGACTCTAAGAAAGGAATACCATTGTTATCAACAAAGGGAGCCTTACGTCCACACAAATCACATATACCATTTGCTCTACTTCTAGTGTATGCAGCAACATCGGGGGATCTTCGTCTTCTAATAACACTTTGATTTATAATCAAATCTTTAATTCCTTCATTAATTAATAACTCTTTATTAAAAACTTTTTTTAATATCCTATTTGCAACATCATTATTATAGGACTCAATTGTTTCTTCTAGTGTTTGATCAACAGATATATAATTAGAATATTTTTCAATAAAATCCGAGTAAATTTCAGAATTATCTCCATACTCTTCAACAAAATAAGAAAATTTTAATATAAAACTTTCCTTAGGTGTTCTATCTTCATTAATGCACTTTTTCCATATCGGAATACACTTTGTATTCCCACCCTTAAAACCAGAACTTTTTTTTGCCGGATCAATAGATATAAAATTACCGAATCTAACACCAACACTATCATTTGTTCTTTCATTACCTGTCATATTTCTGAGATGATTAGCAAATATGTAATAATCTCTTTTTCTGGTATTATTCAAATAAATAAAATAATAATACCCTAGAACTATTTCTATTTCCTCATCAGTCCATGCAACACGTTTTCCTTTAAATCTATTAGACAAATTGGGATTGCTCATATAAATCTCTCCTACTAAAAGTATCTATCATCAATATATTCCATTTTCTTCGAGCTTCTTTTTTAAGTCTAGAATTCTAACTGCTTGTTTAGGAGAACACCCTGTTCCTGTTTTGGAATACTTAATGGCTACTTCTAAAAATTCAACTTCAATATTATTTAAAACTTTTTGTTCTGTCCCTTTACTTAATAGTTCTTCCCATTTCTTAGGCCCAATTTTAAAAATTTCAATTTCATTTGAAATTTTATTGTTTTCTTTTTGATCTTTTTTAGCAGATATACTCTCAATCTTTAAATCCTCAGCTGTTATAAGATTATCTATAAGATCTTCGCTAACAATATATGGAATTTTCCTTATTACATACCAACATTCTTTTTTCTTACAATATGTACTAACATTAGCAATGGAAGAATCATAAAAACAATCAAAACAAATTTTGGCTATTTTTATTATGTCTTTATTAAATATTTGTGGCACTTCTTGTTTATTCCAAATATCCAGATAATTGATTATTAATTTTTTTTGTTCTACTTCGTAAACTAATTTACTAAATGTATATGTTACCAATTGAGCACGATAGCCATTTCTTTCTTGATACCATGATTGATTAGAAATTAACTTCTCAATGTGTTTGAATAATATAGCTTTACCAACTAATTTTTTGAAGTATAACTCGTTATATTTACTATCATCTTTTGCCCAGTCTTCCTCCATTGATGAGAAAAATTTCGTGGCATTTACTTCAGCACCCCAAGACACCTCATAAGGATGCATTTCAGCAGAATTCAAATACTTTGCAATATCAGTTTTTGTAAGCTTTTGTGATACTGGATTTTCAAATTTAAATGCTTCTATCTTACTCTTAGTCAATTGCATCATTTGCTGATCATATTGCCCTCTAGAACGCTCAAAAAACCACTTGGTTTGATTTTTGTTTGGAAGTTTAGGAGTATATAATTTTCTACTAAATTCTTCCATTCTTACATAAAATTTATGATTGGAATTTAAATCAGCTGCAGTAACTTTATTTTGACTATTTGCGTACTTTGCCACATTTATTACAAACTCATCATCACTTTCGCTAGCTATAGTTAACTTCATTTGTACATAAATGCCAGATAAATCAGCTTTATCTTTAATTGATGTTGCAGCTAACGACGCAGTTGTTTGTCCTCCATTAATAATTTGAAGATTATGAAATTTAGTAATAAAGTTACCACGTCCCTGAACATACTTTACTTCAACAGAATCTGCTGTAGCAGAAATACCATTATTAAAGGCAAAAAAATTATTTTTTTCATTTAAAATTGTACCTCTAATACCTTTATTGACTCCACCTCTAAAATTTAAAAATGATCTTACATTGTCTTCCAATAGCCTAGAATTGTATTTCTTATATATATCAGCCAAAAACTCTCCTGGCATAATGGCTAAATATGCATCATACTTATCTTGTTCTAACTCTGCTTTGATACATGGAATACCAGTAACGCCAAAATCTTTGGTTTCAATAACTATTGGCTCCTTTTCAAAACCTGATAATTTAGTCTTATAAATTGCTTCCATATCAAGCGAAGTTATATCTACATGAAACTCTCTATTACCAATTAATAATGGTTGTGATTCATAAGTTTTGCAGCCACCAGAAAATTTATTTGTTGTAGCAACTATATAGTTTATTTTATATATGTTATCATTTTTTACATTTCCTCTAATTTCATGTGCAAATTGTACTGCAGGACTAGATTTTTCCCCATAATTAAAATACCCACTAAGTGCTGCTTCAAAAAAGTTTCTCATGTATACTACTTTTTTTTCAAAATCAGATTTTTGCATTGTAGTAAATTCGCCCGAGTTGTAATCTAAAGATACTAAATGCAATGTATTAGATGCAGATTCAAAGTGCCCACCATTAATGTGAATTGCTTTCTTAAAATTTTTTGGATCATAAGGCAAATCATAATATATTTGTTCTATCTGACTTAATAACTTATAGTCATGGGACAAAATATCTTCTATTTCTCTAAGAAAAATATTTATAGCATACTCTTCCTCAATAATACTGGTTGTTTCAATATTATTAATAAATGTTTCTCTGTATTCTTCTAAAGTCATATTAATTCGCTTCCTTAAATCTTTCTATTGCCTTTATGTATATTGAATATGTCAATCTACATATCTCGCTGAATGGAATATTCGCTGAACAAATTCTTGGAAAATCTCTATTAACCAAGTATAAGTCCATAGAGTGAATTTTAAATTTCATTTTTACTGCATTATCAATTGGAGAATATTTCAATTTTTCTAATTTGGACAAAAATATTTCTTTAATTGAAAAATCGTTAGTTTTATCAAGAATAGATGACACTATTTCTTCCAAACAAGAAAGTCCATCACTATAAGCTCCCGACATATTTTCTATTCTTATTATAGCTAATTTTCCGTCAACATCAGAATCAAGCTGTACTACAGATGATATTTTAACTTCATTTACATTCAAGCTAACTGTTTTAATTTCATACCATTTATCATTAATCGTAAAGTCTTTGGAATTATCGTCTGGACCGCCCCAAGCAACTATTGCATCATTAACACCAAATTGGGGAATCATGTACTTGTATAAAAAATATAGTTCTCCTAGAAGACCCTTTACTTTTTCTTCAGGCATTTCATTAGTATTTTTCCTGCCTAGAAGCTTTTTCCAAATAGCGAATCTATTTTTTATTTTCTTCAAACAACCTATTTCGTCAATGCAATCTCTAATTGAAAAAATTAGGTCTTCTATTAATGAATAATAAACACTTTCAGCACTAATATCTAATAAATCAAAGCATGTCCAGAAAACATTTTCACTTTCGTTAACTTGCAACACTCTAATTAATTTTGTCGAATCAATAATAAATGGGCGACATGAGGATAAAAATGAAATACGAAGAAGACCTTCCTTTGAGTATCCATAGTATATCTTGATTTTTGCTTCAACATCTACTCTACGCTGGTTATCAAGAATGTTACTTGGCATTTCAGCAAATAATTTTCTAATATTAATCATTATCATCATCCTCCTCATCATCTATCTCAACAAATCTATTTATTAATTCATCAACCTTTATTTTGTTTGCACGATACTTTATTAGCACACCTTCATTCTTGCCCGGAAAACCAATTGCAAATCCCAAAACAACATTTTTATACTTAACTTTATCAAATTCTTCTTTACATGTCGTAATAGAAATTGGATAAATAACTAATAAAGGTTTTTTTCTAATATCTAGGTAATCAGCTGCAATAGGTGTTTTAGTTTTTCTTGTATCATCTTCTAAAACTCTATTCTTAACGAATCTTATCTCTTCATCAGATAATCCTGCTGAGAAAATAGATGGTTCGAATAATCTATTTTTATTTCCAGAGATTCTAAATAATGTATTAGTTTTTTCTGCAGATCTTTTTACTGCCTTCACAGATTTATTTGACAATATTTCAAAATCATCATCTGAATCACCAGAAGCAATCACTACATCCCAATTAACAAATTGATTTTCCCGACTTGACATATATGAAACTATACTATCTTGATCAAATTTAGTATTTTCGAATGGAATAATAATCTCACTGAGGCATTTTACAATATACAAGTAATTTACATTTCTGGCTAAAATCCTATGCCCATATTCGATATCATTTCCAGAAGAAATTATGTTTTCAAATAATTTCTGGACAATATTAAAATTATGGATATTCTTCTCTTTATCTATATATATTTTTGATGTATCAACAGCAAAACCAGAATAATTCAATGTACAATAAACCTGTTTGGTACTATACATTTTATTTCTTGCAGTAACTAAAAGCGTTGTGTCCAAAGTATCAGGTGATTCTTTTACCATCAAACCAAAATCACGTGGTTTCTTATTCAATGTTGCCATTTGCCTAAACTGCATTTTCAAGTTTGTCACTGCTTCATAAACTGCCTCAAATGCATCAATACTTTCTTGGGTCATGTATATCTTGCATAGGTCTTCATACCCAAATCTATATCCAAACCACCGACACATTTGTAGAAGAGTGTCATATGCCACACTATTTCTGTTAAAATAACTAATTATTAATCCTTCTAAAGTTAATCCTCTAGATAGTACAAAACCACCAACTATAATTACTCTAGCTCCTTCATCCTTGTAATCATCATAACTAAATCTACTTTTTACACTATTGTTTATCAATCTTATGACAATTTTATTGATTTCAGATAGCAAATTATTTTTTATATCTTCCCATGAATACTTTTTTCTTGAATTTTCATAATCAGAATCACTAATAAATAGTTCGTATAGTCTTTTTAAATTCTTAGATCTAAAATAGTACTTGTCTTCTTTCCTATCTAATTCTTCTAATTCGCATTTAAAATTTTGATGATATTCCTCTACCTTTTCAATAATTTGTTTTTGTACATCATTAAATCTAGAGATATTAATCAACATACTTCTATGTTTATTTGGCTTTCCATCTAGTGTTCTAATAACGTTACATATATAAAAATGAAGAATTGAATCTTTTAAATCAGAAGATATGGCTAGAAATTCACAATCTTTCTTATGGCTAGTTGGCAGATAATATTCATCGTCTGTATCAATTTTAACAATATGCTTGTATTTATTTTCACTTATTTTTTCAAAAACTTTTTCAAAACCAAAATAATTTGATGGTGTTTCTAATAACATTATAAAGTCTGAAGGAAATAGATCTTGATTAGATGGGTCTTCTTCGAAAGGATTAATAAAAATATTTGCAAAAGGAGTTGCAGTATATCCAACATATGATGCAATTGGAAAGTTATTAAATATCAAACGAATTGCGGAATTTATGGCTGTCATCTCATTAGGATCTTTCTTTGTATTCACTGATGCATTATCAGCCTCATCATCAATGATTAATATATTTGATTTTTTACTAATATTATTCAGCCCAGGCTTTAGCCATTTTGCTACACCTTCCAAAATACTCTTATTTTTCTTTACAACAAGAACAACAGGCTTATTATAATCCTCACTACCTGCATTTTGGTTCTTTTTAACAAATTTAACAAAATCATTGGTATGATTTGTTAGTGGAACCCCATAATATTGATTAGATTCAAATCCTACGCCAAAATATTCCGGACCATCGTTTATAGTATCACTTTTTGCACCAATAAATCCTTCGTCAATCCTATCCTGTGTCTGTTGACGTAAACTACTAGTCATGCCGGCTAAGAGCACGATAATTTTATAACCTGCATCACATGCCATATTAATTAATGCTAGATAGTTAGATGTTTTCCCAGATTGAACATCACCTACTACTAAACCTCTCTTTTTTTGCTCACTCAAATAAATACTGCCATTAGGATTTGCACAATAAGATAATATTTTTTCTGTAGAACTTTTTATCATCTCTATGGTATCATCTGGAAAATCATTTTTTAATAAAAAATCAAAATATCGTTTAGAATAATTAAATTCTAAAGTATCCTTCTTATTTTCAAACCACTTATCTGGTTCATGTTCTTCTAAAATGACAGGTGCAGGTTGAATTACACCTATTAACATTTCATACCTTTCTACAACAGAGTTAATAATTTCATTCTTTTCTTCATCCGTAAAGAAAACTTCTGGATAGCCACATAGAACACCAAATAAAAAACCTCTGGCCATTGCGATTAATTTAGTATGACTCAATGTATTTCCAAGATTAGCTCCTCTAATAGATCCAAGCACTTTATCTTCAATTATACTTTTATTCATTGACTAACACCTTCTTTTTTATATCGTCATAAACTTCCTTCAATTGATCAAATGGTGGATTCTTAATAAAAAAATCAAGCACATCAATTCGTTCTTTAACTGGAGTTCCAAAAAGAATTTCCTCCAGCTCTTCTCTAACTTCATCTAGTCCTTCAGATGTTTTATTACGAATTAATAAATTTTCCACCATATCATCACGAATAATAAATTTTGGCAAATTTTTCTCTATCTCATAAATATAAGCCTTAAAATAAGAAACACTTTCTTTTGGAAATCTTTTTAACACTTCTAAATAAAGGGCGTTTTCTTTGTTAATCTCATAAGAAACCTCTTCTTTTCCAAATTCTTTTCTTAACCATATTTTATTTTCAGATGATTTTTCTAATTTGCCAGGTCTTTTGATTACTCTTTCACTCTTGTTCAAAGAATCTCTTAAAGCAATTCTCATTTTGTTCTTAACAATATCTGGTATTTTGGCAGAAGATTTTTTTACATCTAACATCCATACAGAATCTAAACTCGTTGGCACATCAACTTGTACTCTTGCTAACTTATTGAATTCATTCTTTTGATTCATTCTTAGCCAGCTACCCCAAATAATGAGTCTTTTATTACGATAAATATAAAAACCTTGATCATCATATAGGCTCTTGCCATTTTCTAATCCTAGCAACTCTTTTTCACTTTGAGTTAGAGTATTCGCATATGGTAAAGAATATGGAGTAATCAGTACTTTAGAGTTGTCTATGTATTCCTCAATTGTTATTCCAGTTTGCTGTCTAGGTTTTGAATCCAACAAAAAAGGGTCTCTTTTTGGGACTTTGTTTCCATTAAATTCTATATTAATATCATCATAAAATCTATGAAACACAAGAGCAACATGCCTACTTGAGTCTGAAATTATTTTTCTTAAATTAATCTCGTATTGTCCAGACTTAGATTCACGTTCAATAAAATCAAATGCTTCCCATTTTACAAGGGTTCCACTTTTTAGTTTTTTCAACTCATTTATATTAGGAATTTGATCTATTTCATTATCATCATAAACCATGATATCCCAATTATCTGTTTCTTCAATAATATCTAAATCATACCCCATACAATATATTCTATCATTTTGCTTTGTACACACCTGTAATTTTCTACATTGCGCCAAAGATGCTGCCTTTAATCCCAGCCCAAAACGTCCCAAATCATTTTCGTCATAAACTCTTTCTGAACCAAAAACCAATGCATTAATCAATTCATCATATGACATACCGATTCCGTCATCGATAATCTCCAAATATGGCGAATCCACAAATGTATCGCTTAATATCCTTATATGCTTTGCATTAGCTGAAATACTATTATCAATTAAATCAGCTAAACTTGTTGAAAAAGTATATCCGATTGCTCGCATACTATTAATCAATCTTTTAGCTGGTGGATGCTTAGTAATTTTATCTGCCATATTTAACATACTCCCTATTTTTTTACTTTTTAAAGCTCATAGCCTTTATTGAACTATTCATTTCTAATATTTCATCATATGTAAATTTAATTATTTTCCTTTTACCATAAATCTCCGTTATTGAGTAAAAATCTACGTATTCACAAAAATCATTAATAAATTGCCATTGTCTAATAGAAAAATTAAAATAACAATCTTTTGTTGCAGATGAAGATATTATGCCATATCTCTTGACTCCATTCTCTTCATAATTTATATCAAAAAGTGCATACGGATAGGTTTTAGAAATAAAAATAACATTATTTTTATCAAGTTTCATCTTTAATAAATCAAAGGAAATTTGTCTCATTTCATTCAATATTTCTAAATAATTTGCTGGGCTAACGTTTTCATAACCAAAATGATTCTTTAAAGCTATACACTCGACATCATAATTGTCAAATGTATCATGACAATCTTGAACATATTTGTTTCCTGTTCCTTTGTTAGTAATAAACACTTTAGAATATGGTATCAAATTATATCCAACGATATCTACATCAAAATCTAGAACATCGTTTTCAAAATCATAATAGAAACCTCTCACAACAAATGAATAATTTTTTAATTTCTCTGATATTTTATTTATTACATGTTTGTTGTCGAATGTATATAATCCAGAATATTTAATTGTTAATGGATAATGAAGTTTTATTCTGCCAAATTGAATTTTACTTTGATCAACTTCTTCTTTAACAAACATGCAAAAATGATCACTAATTTCAACCTTAATTCCATTAACTGTAATATTATTAAACAAAAATACATTTGTTACTCTAGTGGTGGATTTAGATGATTTATTTAAATAGTCATTTAACAAATCATCTGCATAAAAATCAACTTGTTTAGGTATCTTGAAAATTTGTTCAACTTCCTTATGAACAGACTTGCCCTGTTGGATTGGTGTACATACTGTTGGAGTATGACCACTCTTATTATCGTTAAATATATTATAAAATAGCGATTTACTATCTATCGGAATATAAATCTTCAACATACTATTTGCCCTTCCCAAATAAAACTTCAAATTGAGCAGCCAAAACATCAACTACAATCGAATTTCCTATTAACTTATTTGTTTTCCTATAACTAAACCCCAATCCTTTCACACGCATATATTGCTCTTCTGTAAATCCCATTAATAAAAACGCTTCTCTCATTGTTAGCAATCTATAACTATGGCCTTTTAGTCCTGTATACTCAAACATTGCTGACGTGTTTGATCTATCTAGATTACAGTGTATAGTGTGTATCAATAAGTTATTATCAAGGATTGGGTTATTGTTTTCATCCCACTTCACATTCCTTTTATTTACATCCCACATAATTTCTCTAGATGGAGTTCTATTCAATTGTGCTGCATCCTGCTCATCAATATGAACATTTCCTAACTTGATAAAGTAATTTATTGGTTTTTTATTTTTAACATATTTTGCTCTAATTGCTTCCAACTTTGAATCGTAATCACAAATCATGTTATTATCGTCTACTAACTGACTTAACATAAAGCATCTTTCTCTATGTTGAGGTATTCCAAATTTTTGTGCATCTAATACCAAACATTTTTCATTTTTATAGCCAATCTTTTTTAAAAACGATTTCCATTCAGTAAAGTCTTTTTCATTAGATGCTGCAATTAATGCTTTCACATTTTCTAAAAGTAGGTACTTTGGTAATTTCTCATGCTTTTGTAAATCTAATAATATTCTTTCTATCTCCCACAACAATCCACTTCTAGTACCACTACCTTTTTTCATCCCCTGCGTCTTACCACCAGTTGATAAATCCTGACAAGGAAAAGAATATACTAAGATATCAATTCTATCCAGATTTGAAAGTTCAATATCCGTTATTGATCCTTGATTTTTAGTCCTAATATGCGCCCTATATAAATCTTCTATTTCATAGTCTTTTAATTTATAAATATCACATGGATGAACAGAGTCTTTGCTAAATTTAAATTTTGATAAATACTTCCTTTGTTCTTCAATTGTTTTATCACATTCAAATGGTTCATTGTAATGATAAATAGCATCATAAGCTAGTAATGCATTAATAAACCACTCACTTATGCCAACAACTTCATACTTTAGTTTTAATTTATCTAGTGCTGCTCGTTGAGCACCAATTCCGGCAAATGCTTCAAAAACTTTAATTTTCTTCATAATGACCACACCTATCTAACATCAAAATTATACCATTTTTATCAAATAATTACAGTAGCTAAGCTTAACAAAATTTTGATATTGATTCCGATAATTTTTAAAATAACCATATATTCATATAATCAATACTCTCTCACAAAATTGTGGCTCCCCTGTACCAGTACTAGAAATACATAAAGCTTTACTTTGATTATTGCTTCTAATTATTTTAAGATTTTCTAAATGCAAAGTTTCTTGTTACATTTTATTTTGTCTAATTGTAGTGGTACTATTTCTATTTTTGCTTTTTGGAGTTTCTTCTATAAATGAATTATCAGCTTTTACATAACTATTATAAATTTCATTAAATTCATTTATCACTTTAATAGTATACTCCATCATTTCTAGTTGTTAATATTCTTTATTTACATTAAATTCAAGAATGGTTAATATTACTACTAACAATATCCTCTTATATTATTATAAAAATTTATAAATTACAAATAAAAGGTTAACATTAAGTATATTTTAACAGATTTTTTGATAAATAACTACATTATTAGATGAATATTTATAATAAATATTTTATTAAAGTTAAAAAGGAAATTCTTTTTGAATTTCCTTTTTCATTAATTTAATGTTGGATTTAAAGAGTTATCAAAATCTAGGTTATCTAAATTCCAATCATCTATAGACCATAATAATGTGTTTAAATAGAATGATTTATCATTTAAATTTTGTTTTGTACAAACCTCGCCGTTATAATCAGTACTTTTAACTACACAACTATCTAAGGTATAGCTATTTATTATTTCTACCATGTCTACTTCACCTATAAGGCCACCAGCATCACCAGTATATATAATTTCTGCGGCATTAAAGCAATTAGTTATTTGCACTTCATGACTTCTACCTACTATGCCTCCTACTTCATAATTACCTTTTATTTTGCCAATGTTATAGCAATTTTGAATAGATGTTTGATAATCTAATATGCAATCAGCTCCAATTATACCACCAATAGAGCTATCGCCACTTATATTAGCGTTATTATAGCAATTTTTGATTGTTAGTGAATCAACAACAGTACCGGCTAAACCACCTGTCATATTACTACCTTCAATCTCTCCTTCATTATATGAATTTATAACATCTAAATATTTGACAAAACCAGCTAAACCACCTGTGCTTACTACTCCAGATATATGTCCGCTATTATAGGTATTTTCACAATCAGTATCCTCTGTTTCACCTATTAAACCACCAATATATTGATTACCAGACACATCACCTATATTATAGGAATCTAGAAACTTTGCTCGATATATTCTGCCTAATAATCCTCCAACACTACTATTCCCATTTATACTTCCGCTATTATAACAGTTTTGTATAAATAAAGTATTAGTGTCATCTTTACTACCTACTAATCCACCTACTTCAATGTCTCCTGTTATATTTGCACTATTATAGCAATTAGTAATTGTTTGATCAACGAAATCAAAATAATAGCCAACTAAACCTGCAACACTCTCAACTCCAATAATTTCACCTATGTTATAGCAATCAGTAATTTTAGAGACTTCATATGAACCACCAACCAGTCCAGCTACACCGTTTTCTCCAGATATCATACCACTATTATAACAATTTATTATATTGCAATCTTCTATACCTCCTGCTATACCACCAACAGAATTTGCTCCTGCTATTAAACCAGTATTGTAGCAATTATCAATAAATGATTCAATAGTTATATCTCCTACTAATCCACCCACTCTTTTAGCTCCACTAATCTTACCACTATTATTGCAATTCTTTATTACTAATTGTGAATAATTATTGTGATTGTCACATCCAATTAAGCCTCCAACTCTCATATAACCACTTATAGTAGCTTCGTTAGTGCAATTAGTAATATTTATATTATCTCCATATCCTATCCTACCAATAAGTCCACCAGTAGTAATTTCTACTTTTCCTGTTGCTGATACATCTATAAAAGATGTATTATCTATTTTAATGTTATCTAAAATAATTGTATCAGCTTGACTAGCTAAACCTCCACACAAGAAATTAATTGTTTTTTCAGTTTTGTTATTTATAGAGATTCTAAACATTATCCCTTTTAAATTTAAATTTTTTATTATACCATCAATACTCATAAACAATCCTGCATAAACTTCCTTATTGGTATATGAGCTAACCAAACTCATATTACAAATAGAATAGCCATTTCCATTAAAAACTCCATCAAAATTTTTTCCTTTCCATTCGATACCTGTTAAGTCAATATCTTTGATTAGTTCATAATAATAGCCATCATCCATATTTAATAAGTCATCAGGAGAGGAGATACAAATAACATCATTTGATGCTGTACCATAGAAAATAATTTCAACATCCTTTATTATTAATTCACGCTCTATATATGTATTACAATAGCGTATCCTTCCTAAAGAAATTTCATTCCAATTTGTCACTAGATTGCTAAGCTCAATTATATAAGTTATATTATCTAACTTTTTAATATTCTCTTCTATAGTATATACCTTATTTTGGTATGATATTGAATTTATATCGTATTCTGATGAATTTAATAGTTTAAATTCTAAATAAAATGCGTCATTTATATATCCGTAGTTAGCTGGTTCATAATTACTATCTAAAATTCTAACAGACTCCAATACCATTTTGGGGTATATATATAGACTAACTTGATTATTAGCTTTACAATAGATGGTATAATTTTGGCCATCCAGTTCAGTTTTAATATCTTGTAAAGTTAACGTTAATTCACCAACTGAAAATTTGCCTTTAGTATTAACATTAACAAATAATACACTAGTTGTTGATGAATTATCAACTTCATACTCACTATTATTTATAGTTACACTTTTAAATATTGCCCCGTCAGGATTATAGACGTTTGCTTTTAAAAATATTGTTTCTTCATTTATGACCCCTGAAGTATTTAGTATACTAAATCCATCTAGTCTTAAATAAGGATCAGTCTTACACTCAAATTCAAAAATATCATCTATAACTCCATTACCATCGTTAAGATCATATTGATAGGTTATAACAATTTTATAATCTGTATAGGAATTTAAGTTATCAAAGTAAGCTTTACAATCATCATTTGTTGAAACCAAAACATCGTCATTATATAATTTGACACTTGTCACATTACATACATTCTCAACATCATCGATAACAATATCATATGAAATAGCATTATAGGTATTGCTACTATTTTCTAAACTGATAACTGGAATTTTTATATCTTGTGTAGAAAATTCGTATTCATAATAATCTAATATCATATTATCATTCAATAAAAAGCTATAATCTATACGAATCTTATATTCATGATGTGACAATAGTTTCGTAAATTTATTATTAGATAAATCATTTGATGTAGAAATTAAAGTATTATCTATTGCATCATATAAAGAAATAGATAATAAGTTAGCATTTTCATCTAACTTTTCTACATCAAATGATATACTTGTATTAGTTATTTGCTCATTAGTTATATTAAATCCAGCTAGAGTTTTAAAGCTACCTTTTAGTAGAGATTTTGAGATAGCCTCTTCCTGGACAATCGTATAATAAGCTGTCAAAACTATATATTGATACTCTTTATTCATGGATAAATTAGAACACTCAATATGATTAAGACCAATTTTTAAATCTTGTTCAAAAATGATTTTACTTTCATCGCTTATAAACATTTTTTTAGGCGAATCTTTAATTAAGCCATCAGTATCAGTAAGATTAATATCAAATGAAGCAGATGAAGCGTTAATAGTTTGACTTTCAATTGTCGCAGTCGGTAAGATACTGCCTACCACACCCATAACGACAGTTTTTTCACTATCTAATTTCATTTCCTGAGGTAATCCTGATTTATCTATATATTTAATAGAATTTAAAGTATAGTCATAACAACCAGACTCACTTGGTGTAGAGATAACTATATAAAAATTATTATCTTTTGTCATACGAATACTATATTCATAATAGATATTATCATTTATCCCTACTGAATATAAATTATAGCCAGATGGATTATCAAATGTTAATAAAATTACAACATATTCATTTTTATGAGCAACATAATCCACTTTTTTAAAGTTCTGAGTGTCAATTGAGGCAATATCCTCTATATCCTTATCGAACTTTGTATCATCAGCTTTATGTTCATTAAAAGATAAACCTTCAATAGTAGAATAGGCTTTTATATACATATCCTTAAAGGTAGGAATAATATCCTCTTCGTTCTTTTCATTTCGATCATCACATGAAAATAAGAAAAAAACAAAACCTAAACAAAATGTAAAAAATAAATAAAAAATAATTTTTTTCATAGCAAATCACCTCTTATTATTAATTATATCATACATTTTGAAAAATATATTGAAAATAATTATGAAAATATTCAAAAAACTAAATTAATTTTTATTTATTTTTATAAATATAAAAAGGAAATTCATTTTTGAATTTCCTTATTTTAGATTTTGATCAAAGCTTGATTTAACCTTCAAACGATTTATTGCCCTTGCAAGACGAGCTTGATTTGTATAATACTCACGCTTACTTTGCTTATGTAATAAAGCCTCTTGAGCCTTTTCAGCATCTCTTTTAGCTCTATTGGCATCAATCTCAGAAGGTCTTTCGATTGAATCTACTAATATTAAAAGTTCATTATCTTCCATTTTAAAAAGGCCTTGTGATACTGAAGCAATCTCAAATTCCTTACCAGGTATTTTAACCTTCAAAGAGCCTGGAATTATAGCCCCTAAAAGATTACAGTGATTAGGTAATAGACCATATTGGCCTTTACTAGTTGGAATAACAATAGATTCGCACTCACCCTCATAGAAAACTCTATCAGATGCTAAAACTGATATTTTAAAGGTCTTTGCCATTATTTATCACCCTTTAGCAATTTAGCTTTTTCTATAACCTCATCGATTGTTCCTACATTATAGAATGCTGCCTCTGGATATTCATCCATATCGCCATTTATAATAGCCTTAAAGCCTCTTAAAGTTTCACTAATTGGAACATATTTTCCCTTAAGGCCTGTAAATTTCTCAGCTACAAAGAATGGCTGAGATAAAAATCTTTGCACCTTACGAGCTCTAAGCACTGTTGTTTTATCCTCATCGCTCAATTCATCCATACCTAAAATGGCAATAATATCTTGAAGTTCATTATATTTTTGCAAAATTTCTTGGACACTTCTTGCAATCTTATAATGCTCTTCACCAACAATGTCTGGCTCTAGAATTCTAGAGGTTGAATCTAATGGATCTACAGCTGGATAAATACCTTGTTCAGCAATTTTTCTACTTAATACAGTAGTAGCATCTAGATGGGAGAAGGTTGTAGCTGGAGCTGGGTCTGTAAGGTCATCAGCAGGCACATAGATAGCCTGAACAGATGTTATTGATCCATTTCTAGTTGAAGTAATTCTTTCTTGAAGCTGACCCATTTCTTCAGCAAGAGTAGGCTGATAACCTACAGCTGATGGCATACGTCCTAACAAAGTAGAAACCTCACTACCAGCTTGAACAAAACGGAATATATTATCAATAAATAACAATACATCCTTGTGCATTTCATCTCTAAAATATTCAGCCATTGTTAATCCTGATAGGGCTACTCTCATACGCACACCAGGAGATTCATTCATTTGACCAAATACCAAGGCTGTTTTATCAACTACACCACTAGCTTGCATTTCATTCCATAGGTCATTACCTTCCCTACTTCTTTCACCTACACCTGTAAATATAGAGTATCCACCATGTTGCATAGCGATATTGTGAATCATTTCTTGGATTAAAACTGTTTTACCTACACCAGCACCACCAAGTAATCCTATTTTACCTCCCTTTGGATAAGGCTCTAAAAGGTCAATAACCTTAATACCAGTCTCCAAAATATTAATAGCAACCATTTGTTCTTCAAATTTAGGTGCGTTACGGTATATTGGCCATCTTGGCTTATCTAGAGGAATTTGGGGAGATTTATCTATAGTTTCACCTAAAACATTAAAGATATGTCCTAAGGTAACATCACCAACTGGAACACTTATTGGTCCTAAGGTGTTAATTACCTCCATATTTTTTTGTAAACCCTCGCTAGAGGATAACATGATACAACGTACTACGTTATTTCCAATATGTTGTGCTACCTCTAAATACTTCTTTTCATTATTTACAACAACATATAAGGCATCTTTAATTTTAGGAAGTGTATTTTCATCAAATTTAACATCAACAACAGGTCCTGAAACCTGAATTATTCTTCCGTTTTCCATACATTCTCATCCTTTCTTTTTCGAGCCTTAGCACCAGCAGAAATTTCTGTAATCTCTTGGGTAATGCCAGCTTGACGAACTCGATTATATTGTATAGATAATTCATCTAATAGCTTTATTGCATTATCATTAGCTGAATTCATTGCCTGCATACGAGCTTCTTGCTCACAACAAAAGCTATCAACTAATGCACTATAAATATATCCTGATATATAGCTTTGCATAATATTATCTAAAACCTCTGTTAATGAAGGATAAAATTGCAAATTATGAACAACTTTCTTGTCATTATTTACATCAGAAAATTGAGCTCTATGAAAAGGAATTAGACGAGTTGATTTGGCTTCACCAACTAAACCACTTTTTAAATCCGTATATATTACATATATCTTGCCAACCTTATTTTTATCATACAAATCCAATAAAATACTAGAGATTTCTCTTGCTCTATGCATTGTTGGATTAGATGCAGTATACATAAAACTTTGTTCAATCTTTACGTTGTGTTCTTCAAAATAATGGCGGCCGTATTCACCTAAAACAAAAAGCTTAGTTTTAGGGTGCTCATCTATTAATTTTTTTGTTTCTTTTATAACATTTTGATTATAAGCACCAGCTAGACCTTTATCTGCTGTTATAACCAAGCAAGCATAAGTGTCACTACGCTTCCAAGTATTATCAATAGGATAAAAATATTTATTATCCAAATCAGAATTTATACGGAATATTCTTTTTATTTGAGCCTGCAAAGCATTAAAATATGGTCTTGTATGATCCAAATCGCTTTTAGCCTTACGCAATTTAGTTGAAGCAATTAAATACATTGCATTAGTTATTTTATGAGTGTCCTCTACACTTTTTATGTGCTTCTTAATATGTTCAACACTAGCCATAAACTACACTTCACTTTGCAAGTATTTTTCTAAATATTCATTTGCATAAGCCAAAATCTCATCTTTAATTTCCATAGTTAAAAGCTTTTCGTTTTCTATCTTATTACATAAAATAGCCTTTTCCTTCATAAAGCTTATTAAAAGATTTTTTTGGAAATCTTTAATTTTAGCAAAAGGTACTTTAGTAAATAATCTTTGAAGGGCACATACTAAAGTAATTACCTCTTCATATTGCTTTAAAGGATTATATTGAGGTTGACGTAAAACCTGCATTAAGCTCTTTCCGTATTCAAGTAATTGTCTTGTAGTAGTATCTAAATCACTTGCAAACTGAGTAAATACCTCCATCTCACGATATTGAGATAAATCTAATCTTAATGTTCCTGATGCTTTTTTCATAGCCTTGGTTTGAGCATCGCCACCAACACGGGAAACAGATAGACCAATATTAATGGCAGGTCTTTGACCAGCAAAGAATAAATCACTTTCTAAAAATAACTGACCATCTGTTATTGATATTATATTTGTAGGTATATATGCAGAAACATCACTAGCTTGAGTTTCTACAATAGGTAAGGCAGTCATACTTCCTCCACCTAACTCATCAGATAATTGGGCTGCACGCTCAAGTAATCTTGAATGCAAATAGAAAACATCACCAGGGTAAGCCTCTCTACCTGGAGAACGACCTAAAAGTAAACTTATTGTACGATAACTAATGGCGTGCTTTGATAAATCGTCATAGATAATCAAAACATCCTTGCCATGCTTCATAAAATATTCACCTAATGCACAACCGGCATAAGGAGAAATATATTGAATAGATGATGAATCACTGGCAAAGGCACTAACAATGATTGAATAATCTAAAGCGCCTTTTTTTCTTAATGTTTCAACTAATAAGGCAACAGATGAGGCCTTTTGACCTATAGCAACATAAATACAAATTACATTTTTACCCTTTTGATTTAAAATTGTATCAATAGCAATTGCCGTTTTACCTGTTTGTCTATCACCAATTATAAGCTCTCTTTGCCCACGTCCAATAGGGAACATTGAATCAATAGTTAAAATACCTGTTTCAAGGGGACGACATACACTTTTTCTATCGATTATAGAAGGAGCTGGTGTCTCAAGTGGATAATAGTCATCAGCCTTAATTTCGCCATTTCCATCAATAGGTTCACCTAAGGCATTAACAACTCTTCCTAAAAAAGCATCACCAACAGGCATACCAGCAGTTTTATAGCTTCTATAGCAGCTACTTCCTTGAGAAACATCTCCATCCTCAGAAAACAAAATACAGCTTATCTTATCAGGGCAAATATTTTGAACCATACCCTTTACGCCTGATGAGAATACAATGATTTCGCCGTATGAAGCATTATCAAGCCCCTTTATATCGGCAATACCATCGATTACAGAAATAACACTTCCAACCTCTCGTTTAACAGCTGTTGCTTCAAAATTATCAATAGCTTGTTTAAGAAGTGGAATAATATTACCATTTGACTTAGGAACACTTACTAAAGTATCCTTTAATTGCTTAAATCTTCCATTAACACTGTAATCATATAAATCATTACCAACTTCTAAACGAAAGCCTCCAGGAAATGCATCACTTTGTTGAAATTCTAATTCTACATCTTCATTATATTTTTCTTTTAAGAACTTTAAAAATTTCTTTGTTTGTGACTTATCAGGAGCACAAGATGAATAAATTATAGCCTTTTTATCACTCATCTTTATCACTTCCCTTTAAAGCTTTATCTAAGAATTGATCATATGCATCAGATGCTGTAGAATCTAAAACTAGCTTTTCAGTTGCTTCGCAAACTAAATTTTTAATTTCATCATTGGCTGAAGCTAAAATTCTTTCCTTTTCTAAATTGCCATCTGCCATAGCCTTCTTGACGATATCCTCAGCTTCCTTTGAAGCCTTAGCTAACTCAGTATTACGATAGTCTTCGATTTCCTTATTTACAGTTGTCTTCTTTTGACTGATTTCTGCATTTAAATTTTTCAAACGCTCATTAATTTCTTTTTTAATGGCTTCACTATTTTCAAGATTATCATTGGATTTCTTATCCATTTGCTCGTAATATTCTTTTCTTTTAGCCATAAAATTTTTTACAGGTTTATATAAAAGCAAATAAAGTCCTCCAACAAGAATAACTAGGTTTAAAACATGTAAAAGAATTTGTTGCCAATCAATATTTAAAGGTATATTTGCTAAAAACATTGCTAGCACCTCGCTTACAATACGAAGATAACTAAGATAGCAACAATTAAAGCATAAATAACAAGTGTTTCAATAAATACTAATCCTAGCATCAAAGTAGTTCTAATTTTACTTTCTGCTTCTGGTTGACGTGAAATACTTTCAGTTGATTTTGCTACAGACATACCCATTGCAATAGTACCACCTAAAGCAGCTAGACCAACAACAATACCAGCACCTACAGCCTTACCAAAAATACTATTATCACCTGTAGCCTCATTAGCTAGCTTAATAGATGATAGATTTAATCTATAAACATCCATATTTGTTGAATTAAGATTATTAACGATGTAGCATGCTACAAATACTAAAGCTAAAGCAATTATAGCTCCAAATAAAATATTTCTAATTTTTTTAAAATTTCTCATATAATCCTCCACTAGGCAATTGCCTTTTTACTTTTCTTTATTTTTTTCTTTTTTTCTGAAACCTCACCATAGAATAATGATGTTAGCATAGTTAATACATAAGTTTGTACTACTGCATGCATTAAAGTAAATAAAACTCCAACCACAACAGGTAATACAAAGCTCAAACTAATATAATGATAAACTAAATCTGTAACTAGTAAACCACTAAGTAAAGCTCCAAATAAACGGAAACTCATTGAAATTGGTAATGAGAATTCCTTTAAAGTTAATAATATTCCCTTAGCCTTGTTTGCCCTAATTCCTCCAAATAGAATGACTAAATAAGAGAAACATCCTATAGCAATGGCACCATTAATATCCGACAATGGCGCTGGCAAGGTAATAGCCTGACCCTCTGAGCCGATAATTTGAATTCCTAACAATTCAAATAGCGTACCAATACAAATATAAACGCCTGCGCCAAAGATATAAGCCCCTAAAAAACGATTGTAGTGAGGACTATTTTCATTAGCTAAATTACTAAAAAATTTAACTATTTCCTCAATTACTAACTGCATTTTTCCGGGAATCATCTTAAACCTAGGAATAGCAAAAATTCTAATTAGAATTGCTATTACAAGAATTAAAGCCGTTACTAAATAGGCTGAAACCAAACCGGGATTCAATTTTATACCCCATAACAAGACGTAATTATATTCGTGTAGTACAGAATCCTTCATTGCATCCTCAATAGCCTCATGTCCATTAGAGCTTGGAACTAAAAAGACGGCAATTAAAAGGATAATAATCAATCCAAAGTAGACACTAAGGCTGATTATTTTTCTTTTCTTACTCACTATAATTCACCTCTTTTTTTATCTGTTTTACACTTTTCAATACTATCACTATTGGAAAATCATGTCAACAAAATACCCCCTTTTTTTTGATAAAAAAAGGGGAATTTTTCCGTGAAAACGTTATCGTTTTTAAATGTTTATTTTAGATTAATTTTATATAAACCTAGATCGATTAAAAAAATAACACCAGCTAAGCTGGTGCCAGAGTGATGACAAAAGACGCTTTTTATAGGTGTCTTTTTAATTTATATGGATAACTCATAATAAAAAAAGACTTTTCGAACGAAAAATCTTAATA
>ERZ1643246.887-NODE-887-length-35423-cov-5.875735_pt1 | contig 35423 bp, 35 predicted proteins | sample MGYA00579265_ERZ1643246 | MGnify/ENA primary metagenome ERZ1643246 (study PRJEB29033, sample SAMEA4952261) | chicken gut metagenome | biome: Broiler Chicken; feature: Gastrointestinal Tract; material: Caecum | place: Ireland | collected 2018 | study: Broiler...
GGAAGTAAACGCTACTGCCCTTGGGAGATGGGGAATTTAAAATTTCATTTTTGGTGTGAAAAAAATTTGAAAAATTTGGTTGACAACCCAAAGGTTTTGTATTATACTACCCTAGGTATCGAGGCGTGGCTCAGTTTGGTAGAGCGCTGCGTTCGGGACGCAGAGGCCGCGTGTTCGAATCACGTCGCCTCGATGTTACCTTTGGCCTGATGGTCAAGCGGCTAAGACGACGCCCTCTCACGGCGTAAACCCGGGTTCGATTCCCGGTCAGGTCATAAGGCTTCCGCATATGCGGCGGCCTTATTTAAACGAAAAGCACATATGCTTTGGCTGCCATTGTAGCTCAGCCGGTAGAGCACTTCACTCGTAATGAAGGGGTCGCGTGTTCGAATCACGTCAATGGCTTTGATCAAGAACTCTATGCAAGCGGAAGAGTCGTTTGCATAGAGTTTTTTGCTATGGACATTTAGTATCAGGGTCCTAGATGTTTTGAGCCAGTCAAAATCCCTTCCTGGACAGGGGATGGAAATTTTTCGAAATATCATGTATAATAGGCGGAAAACAGCACAGATGGACGGGTGGATAGATTGTGGGCAAATTATATGCGAATGTGATTATCGACATTTCCCATGAAAGCGTGGACCGTGTTTTTCAATACCGGATCCCGGAAAAGCTTCAGGGAAATCTGACTGCAGGGCAGCAGGTCTACATTCCCTTTGGAAAAGGGAACAAAAGGCGGAAAGGATATGTGGTAGAGCTGACGGATGATGCGGAATATGACCCGGACAAGCTGAAGGAAATCGAGGGGATCGTGCCGGGAAGCGTATCCGCCCAGTCCCAGCTGATCTGGCTGGCCTGGTGGATGAAGGAGCAGTACGGCTCCACCATGAATCAGGCTCTGAAAACGGTGCTTCCCGTCAAACAGCAGGTGAAGGAGATCCCCAAGAGGACCATCCGGCTTCTGCTGGATGGATCCGGACTGAAAGAGGCCATTGCCCTGGCCCAAAAACGCCATTATACCCTGCGCCTGCGGATCCTGGAGGCGCTGGCGGAGAATCCGGTAATCCCCTGGGAGGCAGCATCGGCCCAGCTTGGGGCGACCATGGCGGCTTTAAAACCGATGGAGGAGCAGGGGATCATTGCCCTGGATGAGCGGCGCAGCTACCGGAATCCCCTGGCCTCCATGGAACGGACCATGGAGCAGCTGTCCTTCAAACAGGGAGAGGAGGAAAGAAAGGCAGGGGAACGAAATGGCTGGGAGACGAAGGTTCTCTTAAATTCCCAGCAGCAGGAGGCGGTGGACCGGATCTGGAACGACTACACCCAGGGCAGCCGAAAGACCTGGCTCATTCACGGCATCACCGGAAGCGGAAAGACGGAAGTCTACATGGAGTTGATCGAGCGGGTGCTGGAGCAGGGGCTTCAGGTAATTGTGCTGATTCCAGAGATTTCCTTAACCTGGCAGACGGTTATGCGCTTTTACCGCCGCTTCGGGGACCGGGTTTCCGTGCTGAATTCCCGCATGTCCCAGGGGGAGCGATACGACCAGTATGAGAGAGCCAGGAAGGGAGAGCTTGACATTATCATTGGTCCCAGGTCGGCTCTGTTTGCTCCTTTTGAGCGCCTGGGCATGATTATCATGGATGAGGAGCACGAAAATGCATATAAGAGTGAACTTTCCCCCAGGTATCACGCCAGAGAGGTAGCAGCCTGCCGGGCAAAATTAAGCGGCGCGGCATTGATCTTGGGCTCCGCTACCCCATCGCTGGAATCTTATACCCGGGCGTTGAAGGGAGAATACGGCCTTTGCACCCTGGACCGGAGGGCGAAGGAGGACAGTGTTCCTCCCGCGGTGGAGGTGGTGGATCTGCGCCGGGAGCTGAAGGAGGGCAATAAGTCTATTTTCAGCCGCCGCCTTACGGAACTGATCGAGGACCGGCTGGAACATCGGGAACAGATCATGCTCTTTATCAACCGCCGGGGATACGCCAATTTTGTTTCCTGCCGTTCCTGCGGAGAGGCGCTGCGATGCCCTCACTGCGATGTGACGCTGACGCTCCACAAGAACGGACGCCTGATCTGCCACTACTGCGGATACAGCATCCCGGTGCCGAAGCTGTGCCCGGTGTGCGGCTCCCCCTATATCGCCCCATTTGGGACCGGCACACAGAAAATTGAAGAGCTGGCAAGAAAGCAGTTCCCTTCTGCGAAAATCCTTCGCATGGACCTGGATACTACCTCCAAAAAGGAAGGACACCAGGAGATCCTTTCTGCATTTGCAAGGGGAGAGGCGGATATTCTCATTGGGACTCAGATGATCGTAAAAGGGCATGATTTCCCCAGAGTCACCCTGGTGGGAGCGCTGGCGGCTGATCTATCTCTTTACGCGCCGGATTACCGCTGCGGCGAGCAGACCTTTGACCTGCTGGTCCAGGCGGCCGGAAGGGCAGGACGTGGAAGACATCCGGGGACCGCGGTGATCCAGACCTACCAGCCGGACCATTATGCGGTCCAGGCGGCGGCCAGCCAGGATTACAGAGCGTTTTATGAACAGGAGATGGGATACCGCCGTCTGATGGGGTATCCGCCTGCCGTGGGACTTTTGACGGTGCAGATGTCATCCAGGGATGAGCAGACCCTTTTGAGTGAGGCAGACCTGCTGGCAAGGTATTTGAATGAAAGGGCAGGCGCCGTAAAAGACCTGCAGCTGATTGGTCCGGTAAATGCTCCGGTTTACAAAGTTAATGATATTTATAGAAAATTTTTATATATAAAGCAGGAAAATTATGATATACTGATACAGATTAGAAAAATAGCAGAAGAATACCTAAAAGGACGGGAGGCAGCCAGGCTGCTGTCTGTCCAGTACGATTTGACGTAACGGTCCGGGACGGCGGGAAAAGAGCGGGGCGATGTGCCGGTATCCCTCTTTTTACACCGGATGTCCTGAACGAATACGATTTTACAAGGAAAAAAGGAGATTGAGCAATATGGCAATTCGGCAGATCCGTACCATCGGAGATGAGATACTGACAAAGAAGTGCAAACCGGTTAAGGAGATGACCCCCAGGACCAGGGAGCTGATCGAGGATATGTATGACACCATGTACCAGGCAAACGGGGTTGGGCTGGCTGCCTCTCAGGTGGGGATTTTAAAACGGATTGTGGTGATTGATGTGGAGGACGGAAACCGCTACACATTGATCAACCCCGAGATTCTTGAAACCAGCGGGAGCCAGACCGGATATGAGGGCTGTTTAAGCGTTCCCGGAAAAACCGGCATCGTGACCCGTCCTATGTATGCCAAGGTACGGGCTTACAATGAGGACATGGAGCCCTATGAGCTGGAGGGAGAGGGACTTCTGGCCAGAGCAATCTGCCATGAGTGTGCCCACCTGGAAGGCCAGCTGTATGTTGAGCTGGTGGAAGGGGAACTGATGGATACGGTTCCCGATGAGGAAGAAGAGGAGTAGGAGGAACTGCATGCGTATCGTATTTATGGGGACACCGGATTTTTCCGTGGCTCCTTTAAAGGCACTGATTGAGGGCGGTCATGAAATCCTGGCAGTGGTGACCCAGCCGGATAAGCCCAGGGGCCGCGGCAAGGCGGTACAGATGACTCCGGTAAAGGAGGAAGCGCTGTCCAGAGGAATTCCGGTTTATCAGCCGGTCAAGGTAAGGGACCCGGAATTTATTCAGGTGATAAAGGATCTGGCTCCGGATGTGATCGTTGTAGTTGCGTTTGGACAGATTATCCCCCAGGCGATCCTGGATCTGCCTCCATACGGCTGCATCAATATTCACGCTTCCCTGCTGCCTAAATACCGGGGAGCGGCCCCCATCCAGTGGGCGGTGATCGATGGAGAGAAGGAGACGGGCATCACCACCATGCAGATGGATGCGGGACTGGACACGGGAGCGATTCTGGAGCAGGAGCGGGTGGCTTTGGCGGAAGATGAGACAGGAGGCAGTCTGTTTGACAAACTGAGCGCTGTTGGGAGCAGCCTGATCCTTTCTACGTTAAAGAAGCTGGAGGCAGGAACCATCAGGCCGGTGCCCCAGCCATCGGAGGGCAGCAGCTATGCGGGCCGCCTGACCAAGGAACTGGGAGATATCGACTGGAGCAGGGATGCAGGTTCCATCGAACGGCTGATTCGGGGGCTGAATCCGTGGCCCAGCGCCTATACCAGGTGGAATGGAAAAACGGTGAAGCTGTGGGCGGCCAAGGCCCTTTTGCAGGACGCCGCAGAGGAAACGGGGGAGCATGAAAAAGGAGCGTTCGGACAGATCGTCCGCTGTGACCGGCACTGCCTGATTGTGCAGACGGGAGAGGGACTTCTGGATATTCGCGAGCTGCAGCTGGAAGGAAAAAAACGCATGGATGTGGAGGCGTTTTTGAGAGGCTGTCCCATGGCTGCAGGCGATATGTTTGAGAGGAGAATGACAGATTCATGATGTATCCCATGTTCTACTTTGACCCCACCTACATTCTGGTGCTGATCGGCGTGATGCTGTCGCTGGCGGCATCCTCCAAGGTGAATTCCACCTACAGCAGATACGCCAGAGTGGGAGCCCGCTGCGGCATGACCGGGGCGGAGGCAGCCAGACAGCTGCTGAATTCCCAGGGCATCTACGATGTGACGATTCGCCGGGTATCCGGCCATTTGACAGACCACTATGACCCCAGGACCAGGACGGTGAACCTGTCCGATTCCGTATATGGGGCCACCTCCATCGCGGCGATCGGGGTGGCTGCCCATGAGTGCGGACACGCCATCCAGGATGCAGATTCCTACGCACCCTTAAAGATCCGGGGGGCCCTGGTGCCGGTGGCAAACTTTGGGGCGACTCTGTCCTGGCCGCTGATCATCCTGGGACTGTTTATGGGAAGCGGCTCTGTTCTGATCCAGATCGGAATTCTGATGTTTTCTCTGTCTGTGCTCTTTCAGCTCGTAACGCTGCCGGTGGAATTCAATGCCTCCAGCCGGGCGGTGCGCCTTTTGGATGAGAACGGCATTCTGGTGGGCCAGGAGGTAGGACAGACCAGACAGGTTTTAAGTGCGGCGGCCCTTACCTATGTGGCGGCAGCGGCAGCTTCGATTTTACAGCTGCTCCGTCTGCTGCTCCTGTTTGGAAACCGCAGAGATGACCGATAAGTCTGAACCTGAAGGAAGGACGCCAAAGGCGGAAAAAATATATGGCGAAAAAAATTGACAGAGGGTTGGAGAACCGGGAGATCGTTCTGGATGTGCTGCTGGAAGTGCTGGAGAAGGGAAACTTTGTCCACCTGGTGCTGAATCAGGCTCTGAAGAAGTACCAGTATCTGGAGAAAGCCGACCGGGCCTTTATTACCAGAGTTACGGAAGGAACCCTGGATGCTCTGAACCAAATGGATGATGTAATAAACCGATATTCCAAGATGAGCACGCAGAAGATGAAGCCGGTAATCCGCAATCTTCTGCGGCTTAGTGTTTATCAGATCCTTTATATGGACCGGGTGCCGGACAGCGCCGTCTGCAATGAGGCGGTCAAGCTGGCGGCAAAACGGCATTTTGCGGGTCTGAAGGGCTTTGTCAATGGAGTCCTTCGGACCATTGCGCGAAATAAGGAAACGATCGTGTTTCAGGACCCCTGGGTGGAGCTTTGCCTGCCGGAATGGCTTTATAAGATGTGGTTTTTCGAATACGGAGGAGAGCGGACCGCTGCCATGGCCCGTTCCTTTTTGAAAGAGGGAGCTACCACCGTCCGCGTGAAGCCGGAGAAAATGCAGGAGGCCATGGAAAGTCTGAAGAAACAGGGAGTGACGGTAAAGGAGGAGCCTTTGTTTCCCGGCATCCTCTATCTGAAAAATTATGATTACCTGGAGAGCCTGGATGCGTTTCAGAATGGATGGCTTCAGGTCCAGGACCTCTCCTCCGCCCTGGTCGGTAAACTGGCTCCTCCCCAAAAGGGCAGCCTGGTGCTGGATGTCTGTGCGGCACCGGGGGGCAAGAGCTTACATATGGCGGAGCTTATGATGGGAAGCGGACAGGTGGAAGCCCGGGACGTAAGCGACCGGAAAACCGCGCTGATTGAGGAAAACGCCCGCCGCGGAGGTTTTGAAAACGTCGTCTGCCGCACCTGGGATGCCAGGGTGCTGGATGAGTCCATGGTGGAGAAGGCGGATCTGGTTCTGGCAGACCTTCCCTGTTCCGGCCTTGGAATTTTAGGAAAAAAGCCGGATATCAAGTGGAGGATGAGCCCGGAGCAGATGAAGGAGCTTGAGACTCTTCAGAGAGAGATCCTGTCGGTGGTTTGGCGCTATGTAAAGCCGGGGGGGAGGCTGGTTTACAGCACCTGTACGGTGAATCCGGGAGAAAACCAGAAAAATGCGAAATGGTTTGAGGAAAGCTTCCCCTTTGAACCGGTGGATCTAAGCGGCAGGCTGGGACCGGATTTTGGAGAAGAGAGCCTGAAAAATGGCTGGATTCAGCTGCTGCCTGGGATTCATCCCGGGGACGGCTTCTTTATTTCCGTATTCAGAAAAAAAGAACAATGAGGAAAAGAGGAGAATTACTTGGAAAAACCGGAGATCAGAGATAATGGAGAAGTCCGTGAGAAGGGGCCGGATTTGAGGGACAGCACCGGAAGGCCGGATTTAAAATCCATGACCCAGGAGGAGCTCTCCGCCCTGTTTGCCCAGATGGGGGAAAAGCCTTTCCGGGCAAAGCAGGTCTACCAGTGGCTTCACCAGAAACTGGCGGTCAGCTTTGAGCAGATGAGCAGTCTGTCCAAGGCGCTCCGCCAGAGCCTGGAGGAGAAGACGTCTCTTACCAGCCTGAAAGTGGCGGGAGAACGGATTTCTAAAATAGACGGGACCAGGAAATATCTGTTTGCCCTGGAGGATGGAAATGTGATTGAAAGTGTCTGGATGCAGTACCACCACGGCAATTCGGTCTGCATTTCCTCCCAGGTGGGCTGCCGTATGGGCTGCCGGTTCTGCGCCTCCACACTGGACGGACTGGAGCGGAATCTCCGGGCTTCGGAGATGCTGGACCAGGTCTATTCCATCCAGAAGCTGACGGGAGAACGGGTGTCCAATATTGTGATCATGGGTTCCGGGGAGCCTATGGACAACTATGAAAATGTGGTCCGCTTTCTGCGCCTGATTTCATCAGAAGACGGCTTAAACATCAGCCAGAGAAACCTGACGGTTTCCACCTGCGGCCTGGTTCCCCAGATCCGGCGGTTTGCCCAGGAGGGGCTTCAGGTTACCCTTGCGCTGTCCCTTCACGCGCCGAACGACCAGGTGCGAAAAACGCTGATGCCGATTGCAAACCGTTATCCCCTGAAGGAGGTACTGGATGCCTGCCGTTATTACTATGAAACCACCGGCCGGCGTCTGACCTTTGAGTACAGCCTGGTGCGGGGGGTCAACGATAATCTCCAAGAGGCCAGGGCGCTGGCCCATCTGATCGGCGGTTTTCACGGCCATGTGAATCTGATCCCGGTGAATCCCATCAAGGAGCGGGATTTCGTGGAATCCGGCCATCGGGCTGTCCAGGATTTTAAAAATCTGCTTGAAAAAAGCGGGATAAATGTTACTATTAGAAGGGAAATGGGCCGCGATATCGGCGGCGCCTGCGGCCAGCTGCGAAAGAGCTTCCTGGAAAAGGAAGGACAAGGGAGATGAAAGGAGCGGGAACAGCCATGAGAGCATACGCATTAACAGATGTGGGAAGAGTCCGCGCCATGAACCAGGATTATATTTATTCTTCACCGGAGCCGGTGGGGGGTCTCCCCAACCTCTTTTTGGTAGCGGACGGTATGGGCGGCCACAAGGCCGGGGACTTTGCCTCCCGCTATATGGTGGAGAATCTGGTGGTATATTTGAGCAGACATCCGGGAAACGGCGTGATCGCCCAGATGAAGGAGGGCATCGATGCGGTGAACCGGGGACTGTATGAGGAATCCTTAAAGCATGAGGATTTTTATGGAATGGGCTGTACCCTGGTGGCGGCGGTGGCAGAAGGGGATACCCTGTATGTGGCCAATGTGGGAGACAGCCGTCTTTATCTGATCCACGGAAATCTGATCCATCAGGTGACAAGGGATCACTCCTATGTGGAGGAGATGGTGGCCAAGGGCCAGATGGAGCGGGGAAGCGAGGCCTACAACAGCCAGAAGAATATCATTACCAGGGCCATGGGGATCGGCCCCGTGGTCCAGACGGATTTTTTTGAGGTGAACCTGGAAGAAGGAGATTATATTCTCATGTGCTCCGACGGCCTCAGCAATATGGTGGAGAAGCAGGAAATCTGCCGGATTGTTTCCGGGGAGGGCAGTTTGAAGGAGAAGGCCTCGGCTCTGATTGCCGCTGCCAATAAGGAGGGCGGCCGGGACAATATTGCGGTTGTGCTGGTGGAGCCTCTGGGAAACGGAGGTGAGCCCTATTGCTGACCATTGGAACGTACCTGCAGAACCGGTATGAGATCCTGGAACAGATCGGCGTAGGCGGCATGTCCTATGTCTACCGGGCCATGTGCCATACCTTAAACCGGCAGGTGGCCATTAAGGTTTTAAAGGAAGAATTTGCCTCGGACGAGGCTTTTGTAGAGAAATTCAAGATGGAGGCCCAGGCGGCGGCCCGCCTGTCCCATCCGAATATTGTAAACGTCTACGATGTGGTGGACGAGGGAGAACTCCATTATATCGTGATGGAGCTGATCGACGGCATTACCCTGAAGAACTATATTCAGAAAAAAGGGCAGCTGGAAACCAGAGAGGCCATCGGCATCTCCATTCAGGTAGCCCAGGGCATCGAGGCGGCTCACGCCCAGCATATTATCCATCGGGATATTAAGCCCCAAAATATGATCATTGCCATGGACGGAACGGTGAAGGTGGCGGATTTCGGCATCGCCAGAGCGGTTTCCGCCCAGACTATGAACGCCCAGGCGGTGGGTTCTGTTCACTATATTTCTCCGGAGCAGGCCAAGGGAGAGTTCTGCGATGAGCGCAGCGATATCTATTCCTTTGGAATCACCATGTATGAGATGGTGACGGGAAAGGTGCCTTTTGAGGGGGACAATACGGTTTCCGTGGCTCTGGCACATTTAAGTGAGCCAATTCCTGCACCCAGCCAGTCTAATCCCAAGGTGGGGCTGGCCATGGAGGAAATTATTTTAAAATGTACCCGGAAAAGGCCGGAGCAGCGCTATCAGTCTATTACGGAAGTGATTGCTGATCTGAGAAAGGCGCTGGTGAATCCGGACAGTGATCTGATGGGCCTGGTATCCCAGGACCTTTCCCAGACCAAGACCCTGAGCCCGGGAGAGGTTTCCAGGATTCAGGAGGGGAGCCGCAGGCTCCGCAGACAGACTCCGGAATCGGATTTTGAGGAGGAGCCGGAGGAGGAGATCCGGGAAAATCCGGCAGATGCGGACCAGGAGGAAACTTCCAGGCGGAGAGGTGCCAGAAGCCATATGAGGCGTCCGGGTCCGAAGACAGAGCGGGACCGGGAGAATGTGAATCCGCAGTTTCAGAGGATTTTTACCGGTATCCTGGTTGTGGTGGCCATTATCCTGGTGGCCGCAGTGCTGTTTGTGGGAGCTCAGGTGATCGGGCTTTTTGGAAGAGGGACCAGTACGACCAGAGAGAATACCGTTACGGAGGCCAGCAGCGAGCCCCAGGCTGTGACCATTACGGACAACCAGGTGTTTATGCCGAACCTGCTGGGAAAAACGCAGGATGAGGCCCGCGAAGAGCTGGCAGAGATGTCTCTTACCCTGTCTGTGTCGGGAGAGGACTATTCCGAGAATTACGAGGAAGGCCAGGTGATGGGCCAGGATATTCCGGAAGGCCAGGCAGTGGAGAGGGGCAGCAGCGTGGGGGTTACCATCAGCAAGGGCAGTGACCAGGTCCTTCTGACAGAGTTTAACCTGCCGGGAATGGCCCTGAGCCAGGCGCAGCAGCTCCTGGAGGAAAAAGGATTGACGGTAACGGTAAACCGGGAGTATAACGACCAGATCCCATCGGGCCAGGTGATCCGTTTCAGCCCTGATGAAGCAAAGGTGGGAGAATCGGTTGTCCTGGTGGTCAGCCAGGGCCCCCAGGTAGTGGAGGGCAAGGTTCCAAAGCTGATCGGCCACACGCAGGAGGAGGCCCAGGCCCTTTTGACCCAGGTCAATCTGACAGCGGGAGAGGTGAGGAGTGAGGCCAGTCAGGATGTGCCGGCAGGCCAGGTGATCTCTCAGGATTATCTGCCGGATACCATGCTGGCGCCAGGAACTGCGGTGGGCTTTACCGTAAGCCTGGGACCGGCCGAGACAGCGGTTCAGTCGGAGAATGATGGAGGGCGCTACTATCTGGGTTCCATCGACACCACCTGTTCACTTTCCAATTATATTGGCCCTGCTTCGCAGATCAGCAGTGTCCGGGTTGCGATCCGGCTGAAGCAGCGGGTGGACAATGTAGACCTTTATACAACATTGATCCCCGCCCACACCGTGACCGGAGGCCAGACCATTCCGGTGTCCATTTCTCAGATCCGGGGGGCTTACGGCGTGGATACGGGAGAGGTAGAAGTGGTGAACGCGGAAACCAACGAGGTGATCCAGTCCTACACCATCAGCTTTTTCCCGGTAGAGTAAGGCAGGATACAGGATGACAGGAAAGATTATTAAAGGAATCGCAGGATTTTATTATGTGGGAAATGGAAAGGGCCAGGTGTACCAGTGCAAGGCCAAGGGCATTTTCCGCAACCGGGGAGTAAAGCCCCTGGTGGGGGACGACGTGGAGTTTTCCATTCTGGACGAAAAGGAAAAGGAGGGAAACATTGACGCCATCCTCCCGCGGAAAAATCAGCTGGTCCGTCCGGCAGCGGCCAATGTGGACCAGGCTTTGGTGGTATTTGCTTTAAGCCACCCGGCCCCCAATTTCAATTTGCTGGACCGGTTTCTGGTGATGATGGAACGGCAGGATGTTCCGGTGATCCTCTGCTTCAACAAGGCAGACCAGGGGCAGGAAGAAGGCGGCTGGGATTTTATGGACAGCTATCGCAGGGCGGGGTATCAGGTGCTTTCCATCAGCGCGCTGGAAAAAAGCGGGGTGGAGGAGGTGCGCCGTCTGCTGGCGGGAAAGACCACAGTCCTGGCTGGCCCTTCCGGGGTGGGAAAATCCACTCTGACCAACGCCCTCTATCCCCAGGCGGAGATGGAAACCGGAGAAATCAGCAGAAAAATCCAGAGAGGCAGACATACTACCCGCCATTCAGAGTTGTTCTGGATTGGGGAGGACACCTATATGATGGATACCCCTGGATTCAGTTCTCTGTATGTGGAGGATTTGGAGCCGGAGGAGCTGAAACATTATTTTCCGGAATTTGCTCCCTTTGAGGACCAGTGCCGTTTCCTGGGCTGCGTCCATGTGGGAGAGCGGGACTGCGGAGTGAAGGATGCAGTGGCAGAAGGAAAGATTGCCAGGAGCCGTTACGACAATTATCTTCTGATGTATCAGGAGCTGAAAAATAAGAGGAGGTACTAGGGACATGTATATTTTAGCGCCGTCCATATTGGCGGCAGACTTTGGAAAGCTGGGAGAGGCAGTGAAGAAGACGGAGGATGCCGGCGCCGCATACATCCATCTGGATGTGATGGACGGGGCATTTGTTCCCAGCATCTCGTTCGGGATGCCGGTGCTTAGCTCTCTTCGCGGATATACCAGCCAGGTGTTTGACGTCCACATGATGGTGGAGGAGCCCGGACGCTATATTGAGGATATTAAAAAGGCCGGAGCGGATCTGATTACGGTTCATCAGGAGGCCTGTGTTCATCTGGACCGGGTCATCGGCCAGATTAAGGCTGCCGGCTGCAGGGCAGGAGTGGCTCTGAATCCGGCAACTCCTGTTTCCACTCTGGAGTGTGTGCTGGACCAGGTCGACCTGATCCTGATCATGACAGTCAATCCGGGCTTTGGCGGACAGAAATTCATCCCCTATACCCTAAAGAAGGTCCGGACCCTGCGCAGAATGCTGGAAGAGCGGGGCCTTCAGACCGATATTGAGGTGGACGGAGGGGTTACCACAGAAAACGTCCGCGCTCTGATGGAGGCGGGAGCCAATGTATTTGTAGCAGGTTCTGCTGTGTTCAAAAATGATATCAGCGGAAATGTAAAGGCATTTATGGATATTTTTAAGGAACAGGAATCATGAAGCGTTGTTTGATCATAACCGGCGGAACCCTGGATTTGGATTTCGCCGGGAATTTTTTGAAAAATCATTCTTTTGAAAAAGTGATTGCAGTGGATGCGGGGCTGAAGCAGACGGAAGATCTGGGTGTAATGCCGGATTTGATCGTCGGGGATTTTGATACGGTGGACCAGGAGGTTCTGGCACGGTTTCGGGCCATGGAACACATGATGTGGGACGTCCACCAGCCGGAAAAGGATGAAACGGATACGGAGCTGGCCCTCAGAAAGGCCATGGCCCTGGGCTGTGAGGAGATTGCGGTTTTGGGGGCTACCGGCGGAAGGGCGGACCACATGATGGGAAATGTACAGCTGCTGTACCAGTGCCTGCAGAAGGGGGTATTTGCCTATCTGGCAGACCCCCAGAATAAAATTTATCTGTTGGACGGGGAGAGGGAGTTCCGAAAAAAAGAGGTATGGGGAAAATACATTTCCTTCCTTCCTCTGACCGAGCGGGTCTGCGGCATCACCTTGGAGGGCTTTAAATATCCCCTCAAAGACCGGGATATTGAAATCGGAACCAGCCTGTGCATCAGCAATGAACTGGTAAAAGAGTCGGGAAGGATCAGCTTCCGGGATGGAGTCCTGATCTGCGTTGAGGCCCATGACTGATTGGAAGGGAACAACTGGACTGGTGAAAATGATTTAAACTGGATATTTATATCAGTCCAGCAAGGTGCTACTATGGTCACAGCAAAAGGCAGAGAAAGTCAAAAGGAGTGACCTGTTATGAAGACAACGGAAATGAAACATACTGGAACAAGACCTGTAAAGGCGGAGAGAGCAGGAGACCAGAGAATTTATAAAATTGCTATGACCGGACTGTTTGCCGCACTGTCCTATGTGGTCTTTACCTTCCTTCAGTTTAAAATCACCCTTCCGGGAGGAGACGCTACTTCCATTCATTTGGGAAATGCCGTATGCGTTCTGGGGGCTCTGATCCTGGGCGGATTTTACGGAGGACTGGGAGGCGCCATCGGTATGACCATCGGCGACCTGCTGGATCCGGTTTATGTGATCTATGCGCCTAAGACCCTGATCCTGAAACTTTGTATTGGCCTGATCACCGGACTGGTAGCCCACAAAATGGGAAAGATTAACTCCAGCAGCGACCCGAAGCATATTTTCCGCTGGAGTCTGGCTGCGGCTGTCTGCGGATTGGGATTTAACGTGATCGCAGACCCGCTGCTGGGATATTATTACAAGATCCTGATCATTGGACAGCCTGCGGCGGCGGTGGCATTATCCTGGAATATTGCCAGCACTTCCATCAATGCGGTGATTTCCACCATTGTCTCCGTGGGATTGTATATGCCCCTGCGCAGAGGGCTGGCAAGGAGCGGACTTCTGGACAAAATAGAATCCGTCTGATGAAATCTGCAAAAAGGGCTTTTTTTTCAACTGGAAATAGTATATACTTTTTACAGTGCCAGCGAAGAATGAAAGAGCTGCAACAGGAGGAAAACATGTTAGATTTAAAGTTTGTTAGGGAAAATCCCGAGATCGTAAAACAGAACATCCGAAATAAATTCCAGGACGCAAAGCTTCCTCTGGTGGATGAGGTGATCGAGCTTGACGCCAAGAGCCGCGCTACCCAGAAGGAGGCCGATGATTTGAGAGCCAGCCGCAACAAGCTGTCCAAGGAGATTGGCAAGCTGATGGGGCAGGGAAAGAAGGAGGAGGCCGAGGCTGTTAAGGCCCAGGTAAATGCCAACTCCGCCCGTCTGGCCCAGCTGGAGGAGCAGGAGACAGAGCTTTCCCAGCGCATCACCATGATTATGATGACCATTCCAAATATCATCGACCCCAGTGTGCCCATCGGAAAGGATGACAGCGAGAACGTGGAGGTAGAGCGCTTCGGAGAGCCGCTGGTTCCGGATTTTGAGATCCCCTACCACACGGATATTATGGAGAGCTTTGACGGCATCGATCTGGATGCGGCCAGAAGAGTGGCCGGAAACGGCTTCTACTACCTGATGGGAGATATCGCCCGCCTGCATTCTTCCGTTATCTCCTATGCCAGAGATTTTATGATCAACCGGGGCTTCACCTACTGCGTGCCGCCCTTCATGATTCGCAGCAATGTGGTGACCGGCGTTATGAGCTTTGCCGAGATGGATGCCATGATGTATAAGATCGAGGGAGAGGACCTCTACCTCATCGGCACCAGCGAACACTCCATGATCGGAAAGTTCATCGACACCATCACCCCGGAGAGCAAGCTTCCCCTGACGCTGACCAGCTACTCTCCCTGCTTCCGCAAGGAGAAGGGAGCCCACGGCATCGAGGAGAGAGGCGTGTACCGGATCCATCAGTTTGAGAAGCAGGAGATGATCGTAGTCTGCAAGCCGGAGGAGAGCCCCATGTGGTTTGACAAGCTGTGGCAGAATACGGTGGATTTGTTCCGCAGCATGGATATTCCGGTAAGGACCCTGGAGTGCTGTTCCGGAGACCTGGCAGATCTGAAGGTGAAGTCTGTGGATGTGGAGGCATGGTCTCCCAGACAGAAGAAGTATTTTGAGGTGGGAAGCTGTTCCAACTTAGGAGATGCTCAGGCCCGCCGTTTAAAGATTCGTGTTCAGGGAGAGGATGGAAGCAAGTACCTGGCCCACACCCTGAACAATACGGTGGTAGCTCCCCCCAGAATGCTCATTGCATTCCTGGAGAATAACCTTCAGGCCGACGGCAGCGTGAAGATTCCCAAGGTGCTGCAGCCTTACATGGGCGGAATGGAAGTAATGGTTCCCAAGAAGAAATAAAGCAGCCTGGAAAAGGAGAAGAGACTGTGATTAAGTTCAATCATTTTAATTTTAACGTGCTGGACCTGGAGAAAAGCCTGGACTTTTACGAGAAGGCCCTGGATTTGAAACCGGTCCGCGAAAAGGACGCCCAGGACGGCTCCTTTAAGCTGGTCTATCTGGGGGACGGAGTTTCCGAGTTTACCCTGGAGCTGACCTGGCTGAGAGACCGGACGGAGCCCTACAATCTGGGCGAGTGCGAGTTCCACTTAGCCTTCCATGTGGACGATTACGAAGCCATGCACAAGCGCCACGAGCAGATGGGATGCATCTGCTTTGAGAACCCGTCCATGGGCATCTATTTTATTACGGACCCAGACGGCTACTGGATTGAGATCGTGCCGGCAGATTAAGGAAAATTTACAGCGTTGTGAAAAGCCAGTCCATGGACTGGCTTTTTTTAGAAGGTGGGCGGGATGGAGCGGAGGAAGAAAAGGCATCTGTTCAGGATTGCTCTGGGAATAGGATGTATTTTCCTCGGAGTGTTGGTTTTGGAGGTCGGGAAATACCGGGCAGAACAATGGAATCGGTTTGTGGAGCAGGAGCTATGTGAGGTGCTGCCCTTCCTGAACAAGGAAGACGTATCCTTTGATGTTGATTATTCCATAGAGAGAAAGACTGGAGAATATTGTTCGATCTTGTGTCAGGGCGTGTATGTCGTGAAGTCAGACCTGCCGCGTTCCAATCAATTTGCGGCAGGATTGATTCTTGATTTGGAAAACCGGAGGGCGGTATCACTGCAGGAGTTGATCGGAGCGGATGGTTTAAAAGAAATCGAAGAGATGATTTTACAGGGGAATTTTGAAATTACCTGGGGAGCATTGAGAAAAGAAGAAGATAATCCGCTGGATATTCGTACCGTAATAGAAGGACAGCCTTGTTTTCAGGGTCAGGAAGATTTTGGAAGCTTTTTTGTGAAAGAGAAGGATAAAATCGGCGTTATTGTAAGGGGGCTGCCGCAGGCAGCGGGTAATTATTCGATTTTGGAGGTGGGTTACGCTCTTTTGCCGGGATTTTGAGAAGGAGGAGGGGAAATCGAGATGGGAAGGATGAAGTGAGGATGTGGGAATTGTGATGAAAAACTGGTTTACAATCGATAGGGTTGATAAAGATACCTATATCATCAGCGAATACCGGCATTGGGAGGAAACCCATTGTTACCTTTTAAATGGCACAGAACGCAGTTTGCTGATCGACACAGGACTTGGCATCTGCAATATTTCTGAGGTCATAGAGAAATTAACGGACAAGCCTGTCATAGCCATTGCCACCCATATCCACTGGGATCATATCGGAGGCCATAAATATTACCCTGATTTTTACGCGCATGAAGCGGAACTTCAATGGCTGGACGGCGGATTTCCGCAGCCTCTGGAAAAGATAAAGGAGTATGTAACGGACCGGTGCGATTTGCCGGATGGATATGATGTAAACACCTATGAACTTTTTCAGGGAACGCCGTCCAAGGTGCTGCACGGAGGCGAGTCGATCGATATTGGAGAAAGAAGGATAGAGGTTTTGCATACGCCGGGACACTCTCCGGGGCATATGTGTTTTTGGGAGAAAGAAAAAGGTTATCTCTATACAGGTGATCTGGTGTATCAGGATATGCTTACGGCATGGTTTCCATCCACTGACCCGTATGCTTATCTGCAGTCTCTTGAGAAGATTGCGGGTCTGCCTGCAAAACGGGTGTTCCCCGCTCACCATTCGCTTGACATTCAGCCGGAAATCCTCATCCGTATGCGGGATGCCTTCAGACAGCTCCATGCAGATGGCCGGCTTCACCATGGCAGCGGAATCGTTCGGTATGGCGATTGGGCGGTGTGGCTGTAAAGAAGGGAGCGCATATCCGACATGTAAAATTATCCGTTGTGCAAAGCTGACGATTTTTTTATGATAGTCTTCAGGCTATTATATAACGCTCAAGGAGGAGCTCCTATGCCAGACACAATCATAAAAATAATACCCCGGAATCCATTTGAACAGATTCCGGAACTTTTGCTTCAAAAGGGAGCAGATTTTCTGAACGGAGCAATGCGCTGTGACTGCATTCGGATTCAATGCAGCAATTCACCTGTGTTTGTGGACTGCGGAAGTAATCTTGAAAGAATCATCTGTCCGGAATGTGGTTCGAAGCTTCCTTTTGACTGGTGGGGAGAAATCATGACCAGGGCAGCAAAGAACGGATTTTCAGCTTTAGAGATTATATTACCTTGCTGTGGAAAAAAGAGTTCCCTGAATGATTTGAAATATTATTTTCCCTGCGGATTTGCATGTTGTCAGATAGACTTGCTTAATCCAACGGGCAATTTGGAAGCAGCACTGATTGATTCGATTGAGAAAACACTTCACTGTCATATCCGCGTGATAAAGGCCCGTATATAAATTCCGGCGGATTGGCTCAACAAAAGAAATCCAAATTTCAGGAGGTACAAAACCATGAAAGATTTAATTGCATACTGCGGACTGGACTGTGAGAAGTGCGATGCATATCTCGCAACGGTTCACAACGACCAGAAACTGCGGGAGAAGACGGCAAAGCTCTGGGCGCAGTTAAACCAGGCGCCCATTCTTCCGGAACACATCAACTGCGAGGGCTGCCGCGTAGATGGGGCGAAAACAGTATTCTGTGAAAGCCTTTGCGGGATTCGCCAGTGCGCATTGAAACAGGGCGTGACCACCTGCGGCCAATGTCCAAAACTGGAAACATGCGAAACGGTTGGAGCGATATTTGCAAATAATCCCGCCGCCCTGGAGAATCTGAAGGGACAGACTGCATAGCTTTTCTGTATAAACCTCCTATTTTCGGGTATACTTCCTACGAAATCATTTTCTATGTTCCAAGAGAACTTGCCGAAAGAAAAATGGAAGGAGCAGGGATTATGCCGAAAACAAAGAAGAAGGACCATTTGGATTTTCAAAATATGACGCCCCAGGAGCAGCTGAAATTTGAAATTGCCCAGGAGCTTGGGCTGGGTGACCAGGTGATTGAGAAGGGCTGGAGAAGCCTGACCGCCAAGGAGAGCGGGAAGATCGGCGGCCTGATGACGAAGCGCAAACGGGAATTAAAACAGCAGGCCATGGGAGAAGGGACCGAAGAAATCCATTGAAAAACAAGGACGGATCCGATATACTGGTAGCGACAGTTCCAGCCTAACAGTACAGACCGTTTGGGACATGAACCGTTACGTTAAAACCATGACGGCAGGGAAGGGAGCGCAGTTCGGATGGGTCTTGGCATCATCAGTTTTACCAGCAGGGGACGAAAACAGGCAGAGAAGCTGAAACGGCTTTTAACAGGAGCGGGCTATGACTGCAGGGATGACAGCGGCAGAAAGGCGGCAGAATGGGCCGGGGAAATGTTTCGGGAAGGGCGCTCCATGATTTTTGTCGGGGCAGCGGGAATTGCGGTCCGCTCCATTGCGCCCTGGCTGAGGGACAAGTTTCAGGACCCGGCTGTGGTGGTGATGGACGAGGCGGGAAGGTTTGTGATCCCCATTTTATCCGGACACGCAGGAGGGGCGAATGAACTGGCGCGGGTCATAGGAGCGCTGGTTGGCGCCGTTCCGGTAATCACAACGGCTACGGATGTGAACCAGGTATTCAGTGTGGATGTGTTTGCTGTTTTAAACGGTCTTAGGATTTCAGACCGGGTAAAGGCGAAAGAGATTGCCATGGCGCTGCTGGAGAGAGAGCCGGTTGGATTTTTCAGTGAGTTTCCCATTTCAGATGAAAATGGGAAAAAAATGGAATGGATCCCAAAGGGCTGCCGGCGGGAAAAGGCAGGAAGGAATATCCGGATTACAGTAAAAGGGCAGGAGCCGGACTGGACGGAGGAGGATTTGATCCTCAGGCCCAGAGCTTTGTGCCTTGGAGTGGGCTGCCGCCGGGGAATTGAGACAGAGCGGTTAAAGGATACGGTGTTTCGGGCTCTGGAGGAAGCGAATCTTTCTTTGGATTCGGTGAAGATCCTGGCTTCCATTGATTTGAAATCAGATGAACAGGCTGTCCGGGAACTGGCAGAAGACTGTGGATGGGAGCTGCGCTTTTTCTCGGCGGAAGAACTGAGAGCAGTGCCGGGAAGCTTCTCCGGCTCGGATTTTGTGAAAAAAACGGTGGGCGTGGACAATGTGTGTGAGCGGGCGGCCCTGGCCGCAGCGCCTGGAGGACGGCTGGTAATGGAGAAACATGCAGGAAACGGCGTGACGGCGGCTGCGGCGCTGGGAAAGGTGCGGATCGTGCCGAAGGGAGAATGAACGTAGGGGCCTGGAAAAACAGGCTCCAAGTGCTCGTAACAAAAAAACACGTCCGGATTTCCGGACGTGTGGAGTGGAACCGAAGGGACTTGAACCCTCGACCTCCTACATGCGAAGCAGGCGCTCTCCCAACTGAGCTACGATCCCATTTTTCTGACCTCGTCTATCATAGCACAAAGATTGCGGTTGGTAAATACTTTTTTTGAAAAAATCCGGAGACTTTTTTGCGCTGTTTTCTTGACAAATGAAAATTTGTGATTATAATAACAGTTAATTCACATCCAAATGCAGCGAGCAGGACACAGCGTTTTGGCATAAGCGTTTTCAGAGAGCCTTCGGTTGGTGTGAGAAGGCAGCGCCGCTGGGATCAGCTATCACCTGGGAGCAGCCCGAATGAATGTTTCAGTAATCCGGGACGGATTCCCACCGTTAAAGGGGAGCCCATTCATGGGATGGGGCAGAGTGGCCGCCTTGTACGGCAAGAGAAGTGGTAACGCGCAGGATATTGAGTCCTTCGTCTTCTGACAGATGAATCTGTTGGAGGCGAAGGACTTTTTGCATCTAAGTCATTCCTCAAAACTCTTTGGTCAATTTGGATGGAAGCAGCATGTCAACACAGCAACAAAAAGGAGTGAAAGAGTATGAACACATTGGTAATCGTTCTGATCGCGGCGGTCTGCCTGCTGGCGGGCTACACCTGTTATGGCCGATGGCTTGCGAGAAAATGGGGAATTGACCCCAATGCAAAAACCCCTGCAGTCATTCACAATGACGGACAGGATTACGTTCCGACGGACGGCTGGACGGTATTTGCCCATCAGTTCTCTTCTATTGCGGGAGCGGGGCCGGTAACCGGCGCGATCCAGGCAGCAGCTTTCGGATGGCTTCCGGTACTGCTCTGGGTGATACTGGGAGGAATTTTCTTTGGTGCTGTTACGGATTTCGGCGCACTTTACACCAGCGTAAAGAATGATGGAAAATCCATGGGGCTTCTGATCGAGCGCTACATAGGGAAAACAGGAAGAAAGCTGTTTTTGATTTTCAGCTGGCTGTTTACCCTGATCGTAACAGCAGCCTTTGCCGATATGGTGGCCGGCACTTTCAACGCTTATACAACAGTGGACGGTGTGGAAACCCTTTCCTCCGCCGCCAGGGTCAACGGCGCGGCAGGCTCCATTTCCCTTCTGTTCATCGTTTTCGCTATGGTATTTGGCCTGATGCAGAAGCGGTTTCATCTGACCGGCTGGAAGGAAACGGCAGTGGGACTGTTCTGGACGGTTCTGGCACTGGGATTGGGGATGTGCATTCCCTTGGTTGCGGGAAAAGATGTGTGGATTTATCTGACCTTTGCGTATATCTTCCTTGCATCGGTTATGCCAATGTGGCTGTTGATGCAGCCCAGAGATTTTATGACCACCTTCATGTTCGCGGGAATGATCATCGGGGCGGTTCTGGGACTGGTGGTAGCCCATCCTTCCATGAACCTTCCGGCCTTTACCGGTTTTCACAATGAGGGATTGGGAGATCTGTTCCCGATTCTGTTTGTAACGGTGGCCTGCGGAGCAGTATCCGGCTTCCACAGCCTGGTATCCTCCGGAACGTCATCCAAGACCATTTCCAACGAAAAGGATATGCTGAAGGTAGGATACGGGGCTATGGTGCTGGAAAGCCTGCTGGCGGTGATCGCACTGTGTGTAGCAGGTGCAGCTGCTGCGGCAGATGGAACAGCTGCTTCCGGAACTCCATTCCAGATTTTCTCTGCCGGAGTGGCCGGTTTCCTGGAAATGTTCGGCATTCCCGTTTATGTGGCTCAGTGTTTTATGACCATGTGCGTATCGGCTCTGGCTCTCACCAGCCTGGATTCCGTGGCCCGGATCGGCCGGATGTCCTTCCAGGAGCTGTTCAGCGTGGATGATATGGAACATGCGGAAGGCTGGAGAAAGGTGCTGTGCAACAAGTACTTTGCAACCATTGTGACCCTGGCGTGCGGCTATATTTTGACGAAGATCGGTTACTCCAACATCTGGCCGCTGTTTGGAAGCGCAAACCAGCTTTTGAGCGCGCTGGTACTGATCACCCTGTGCGTATTCTTAAAGGTGACCGGGCGGGAGAACCGCACCCTGTTTCCGCCGCTGATCATCATGCTCTGCGTTACCTTTACCGCTCTGGTGGAGCGCTCCATCGCCCTGGTCCAGGCATTTCAGGCAGGCAGTGCCATGTTTATGGTAGAGGGCCTTCAGTTGATTATCGCGGTGCTTTTGATGATTTTGGGCGTCATCATCGTAGTCACCTCCGGAAAGAAACTGGTCGAGGCAAGACAGGAAAAAAATGTTCAATCATAAGGAGAAAACAGAGCCGGAAGGCATTCTGCGAGATTCAGCCATTGTGCAATCCAATAATGTGTGATATACTTTGAGCACTGAGCGGGGTCGGTTTGGCCAAGCTGCAAAGAAATGATGTAAGGAACGCATCCATGGAAGAATCATATGTTTACAGGCAGCAAAAAAAATTAAGGCGCGGATATACCACCGGCACTTGCGCGGCAGCGGCTTCCCTGGCAGCTGCCGCTTTATTGCTGCAAAATGAGAGCACGGACCTGCCGGTTACGGTGGATACGCCAAAGGGGATCCGCCTGGATCTGGAGGCGGAGCTGGTAAAAGCGGGAGAGGATTTTCGCATCTGCCGTGTCCAGAAGGACGGGGGAGACGACCCTGATGTGACAAGCGGCATGTGGATTTACGCCAGAGTGGGATTTTCCTGCTCAGGGGAAGAAAAAAGTGGGTGGATAGAATATAAAAATGATAAAATAACGCTGTATTTATCGGGTGGAGTGGGGATTGGAGTCGCTACAAAGCCCGGCCTCAGCTGCAAAGTGGGAGAATATGCGATCAATCCGGTTCCCAGAGCCATGATTTTCCAGCATGTGGAAAAGGTTTGCAGAAGCCAGGGATTTGAAGGTACGCTGTGGGTGGAGATCTCCGCGCCGGAGGGGGAGGAGCGGGGAAGGAAAACCTTTAACAGCCGTCTGGGGATTCTGGGAGGGATCTCTATTCTGGGAACCAGCGGGATCGTGGAGCCTATGAGCCAGGAGGCTCTTTTAAAAAGCATAGAGCTGGAGATTACCCAGAAGGTTCTGGAGGGCTGCTCGGATCTGGTAATGGTTCCGGGAAATTACGGACTGGATTTTGCTGCCGGGCAGCTGGGACTGAATCTGGGGGAGGCGGTCAAGTGCAGCAATTTTTTAGGTGCATCCATTGACATGGCCGTTCAGGCCGGAGCAAAGGGACTTTTGCTGATCGGCCATATGGGAAAGCTGGTAAAGCTGGCCGCCGGGATTATGAATACTCATTCCAGGGAAGCCGATGGACGGATGGAGATCCTGGCGGCCTACAGCGGGGCGCTGGGAGCGCCTCCAAATCTGATTCGAAGGATACTGGATGCGGTCACGGTGGACCAGGCTCTGAATCTGATGGAAGAAGCCGACGGGCTTCTGCCGGAGGTGATGGAGGAGGTGACCCGGGCGGCCTATCGTCATCTGAAAAAACGGGCAGGGGAGGAACTGGAGGCGGAGGCCATTCTCTTTACCAATGAAAGAGGAATCCTGGGCAAAACGCCGGGGGCAGACCGTCTCCTCGCCCGTATCAGGGAAAATAAGACGTCCTAAACAGTTGGAAGTTGGAAAGGAAACAGAACAGATGGTATATATTGTAGGAGCAGGTCCGGGTGCGGCGGACCTGATTACGGTCAGAGGACAGAAACTGCTAAAAGAGGCGGATGTGATCATTTACGCCGGCTCTCTGGTGAATCCGGAGCTCTTGCAGGATGCGAAAGCGGGCTGTCAGATATTTGACAGCGCGAAAATGACCCTGGAGCAGGTGATCGCAGAGATTGAGAAGGCCTGCCGGGATGGAAAAATGGTGGTCCGCCTTCATACGGGGGACCCGTGCCTTTACGGCGCCATCCGGGAACAGATGGATGAGATGGACCTCCGGAAGATTCCCTATGAGATATGTCCTGGGGTCAGTTCCTTCTGCGGAGCCGCCGCGGCGCTGGAGATGGAGTACACCCTTCCCGGTGTGTCCCAGAGCGTCATCATCACCCGTATGGCCGGACGCACGCCGGTTCCGGAACGGGAAAGTATCCGAAGCTTCGGGGCGCATCAGGCTTCCATGGTCATTTTCCTCAGTGCCGGCCTGCTAAAGGAGCTGGAGCAGGAGCTTCTGGCCGGAGGATATGGGCCGGATACGCCGGCCGCTATTGTATACCGGGCTACCTGGCCGGATGAGAAGAAACTGCTCTGCACCGTATCGACCCTCGCGGAGACGGCAGAACGGGAGCAGATCCGCAAAACCGCCCTGATCATTGTGGGGCAGGCGGTGGCTCAGAATCATTATGAGCGGTCTAAACTCTACGACCCCGCCTTTACTACGGAATACAGAAAAGGGGAGGATGCTTAGATGGAAGGCAGATTGTACGTGATCGGAATGGGGCCCGGAAGCGGGGAGATGATGACGCCTCAGGCGGCCAGGGCCCTGGAGCAGTGCCAGGTGATCGCAGGATATACGGTGTATGTGGAGCTTTTGAAGGAACGCTATCCCAAAGCGGAATTTCTGACCACGCCCATGACCCGCGAGGAGGAGCGCTGCCGCATGGCCCTGGAACGGGCGGCGCAGGGAGATATAACGGCTATGGTGTGCAGCGGGGATGCGGGCGTCTACGGCATGGCCGGCCTGATCCTGGAGCTGGCTCAGGAGTACCCCGATGTGGCGGTGGAAATCATTCCCGGAATTACGGCAGCCTGCGCGGGGGCCGCGGTTTTGGGGGCACCCCTGATGCACGATTTTGCAGTCATCAGCCTCAGCGACCGCCTGACTGATCTGGAGTTGATCTGGAAGCGGGTGGAGCTGGCTGCCCAGGGAGATTTTGTTATCTGCCTTTACAATCCGGCCAGCAGGACCAGGAAAGACTACCTGGCCCAGGCATGCCGCATCATCGGACAGTACCGTTCCCCCCAGACGGTCTGCGGTCTGGTGCGCCAGATTGGCAGGGAGGGACAGGAGCACAGGATCATGACCTTAAAGGAACTGGAAAACTGGCCGGCGGACATGTTTACCACCGTGTTCATCGGCAGCTCCTCCACCAGGAAAATCGGGAGCTGCATGGTAACGCCGAGGGGGTATCGCTGTGAGTAGGGTGCTGCTCTTCGGCGGAACCAGGGAGGGCCATTTTCTGGCCGGGGCCCTGGTGGAAAAAGGGCAGGAGGTCACGCTGTCTGTTGCCACAGAATACGGGGAAATGGTGCTGGAGCCGGAGCTTAGGAATCATCCTCTGCTTACGGTCCATTCCGGACGGCTGGATGAGCAGCAGATGGAGGAATGGATGTCCGGAGGAGAATTTGGCCTGGTCATCGATGCCACTCACCCGTATGCGGCGCTGGTCACCCGCCAGATCCGGGAAATCTGCAGCAGGCTCGGCCTTCCCCTTCTGCGCTGCCTGAGACCGGGTCAGGAACAGAGAGGGGACCTGGAGTTTGAAAACATGGAGGCCGCAGTCCGGTGGCTGGAGGGGCAGGAGGGAAAGATCCTTTTGACCACCGGCACCAAGGACCTGGAGACTTTTCGGAGCCTGAAGGACTTTGAGGAGCGGGTGTACGCCAGGGTCCTTCCGGCGGTAAAATCCCTGGAAATCTGCCTGAGCCTTGGCCTGAAAGGCAGACACATCATCGCCATGCAGGGGCCGTTTTCCGCGGAAACCAACTTGTCCCAGCTAAGAGAGTTTGACTGCCGGTTCCTGGTTACAAAAAATACAGGGAGCCAGGGCGGCTACAGTCAGAAACTGGAGGCTGCAAAAACGGCGGGAGCCATATCCCTGGTGATCGGACGTCCGGAGGAGGAGAAGGGACTTTCCCTGGAGGAGACCCTGGAGGCGTGGAGCCGGTGGCGGGAGAAACAGACGGGGGAAGGAAAGCAGGAAGAGAAACAGCAGGCAAAACGTTAAGAAGGAGCAGACATATGAAGCAGCAGAATACGCGCCGGGTTCGGATCATTGGAGCGGGAATGGGGAGTACGGGGCTTTTGACAGAGGAGGCAAGGACAGCGGTCACAAAGGCACAGGCCCTGATAGGGGCCAGTCGGATCCTGTCTGCCCTGCGGCCTCTTAATGAGGACTGCCCGGTCCTGGACTCCTACCGTCCGGAGGAGATGGCTGACTGGCTGGAAAGCTTCAGCTGGCAGGAAGCGGTGCTGGCAGTATCCGGTGATACGGGGTTTTACAGCGGGGCGGCAGGTGCCAGGGAGGCCTTTTTGAGAAGAGGGTGGAAGGTGGAGCTGGTGCCGGGGATTTCCAGTCTCTCCTGGTTTGCCGCAGCGATTGGAAAGCCCTGGCAGGATATGGCGGTGCTCAGCTGCCACGGCAGACAGGCAGATGGAGCGGGGTGGATTGCATCGCATAGATGGAGCTTTCTCTTGATGGGGGATTTGGGAAGTCTGCTGGAACAGCTGGAGGAAATGCAGTTAAAAGACCTGCATCTGTGGGTGGGAGAAAATTTCTCCGGACCACGGGAGCGGATCGAAGAGGGAGATGCCGCCGGATTGAAAGAAATTCATGAAAAGCAGCCCTTTGGCCCTCTTTGCTGCGTGATTGCCAGGAACCCGTTCCCGAAGCCGGAGCCGGCAGTTGTTCCGGTGTGGGGGATGCCCGATGAAGCCTTCCTCCGGGGCAAAGCGCCCATGACCAAATCGGAGATCCGGGCGATTTCCATGTCGAAGCTTGGTTTAAGGCCGGGGGCGGTGTGCTATGACATTGGCTCCGGCACCGGTTCTGTGGCGGTGGAGATGGGACTGACTCTGAAAAATGCCGGGGGACAGGTCTATGCGGTGGAGTATAAGCCGGAGGCCCTAAAGCTCACCAGAGAGAATGCCGGGCGTTTCCTGGGAGACTGGAAGGGCTTTCATGTGACGGAGGGGAGAGCCCCGGAGGCATTAAGAGAGCTTCCGGCTCCTACCCATGTATTTTTGGGAGGAAGCACAGGAGAGCTTCTGGAGATCGTGAGGGTGCTGCTGTAAAAGAATCCCCAGGTGCGGATCGTGGCAAATGCCATCACCCCGGAGACTCTGTCTCAGCTGACGGAGTGCCGGGACCGTTTTGCCTTTTCCCGCTGGGAGATGATACAGGCGGCGGTAACTTCCTACCATCCGGTGGGGTCCTACCTGATGCCCAGGGCGGGCAATCCGGTCTATGTAGTGGTGATGGAAGGAGGCCGCTCAGAATGTATCGATGGATGATCGCTGCCCCTGCCAGCGGCAGCGGGAAAACGGCAGTGGTCTGCGGACTTCTGGCTCTGCTGAAGAAACGGGGATTTCTTACCGGGGCCTTTAAGTGCGGCCCTGACTATATTGACCCCATGTTCCACAAAAAGGTACTGGGCATGCCGGGCTTTAATCTGGACAGCTTTTTTCTGGAGCCGGAGAAGCTGAAAGCCCAGTTCGGCCGCGAGAGCGAAAATCTGGAGGCTGCGGTCGTGGAAGGCGTGATGGGGTATTTTGACGGGGTGGGCGCAACGGCCTGGGGCAGCTCCTGGGATATTGCACGGATCCTGGGGCTGCCGGTGATCCTGGTGGTGGACGGCCGCGGGGCCAGCCTGTCAGTTTTAGCCCAGATCAAAGGATTCCTGGACTATCGTCCCGCCGGGGAGCGGGAGGAGAACCGGATCGCGGGCGTGATTCTGAACCGGACGTCTCCTTCTATGTGCGCGGTTTTGAAGCCCAGGATCGAGGAGGAACTGGGAATTGCCTGTCTGGGTTGCCTGCCGGTCTTAAAGTGGCTGGACTTAAAGAGCCGTCATCTGGGGCTGATGCTGCCCGATGAGATTGAAAATGTGCAGGAACAGATCGAGCGGCTTTCCCGGACAATCGAGGAAAATGTGGATGTAGAGCGGCTGATGGAGCTGGGCTGGGAAGAAAAGCAGGCTGAGACGAAGGAAAAAAACAGGAAGCCGGAAGAGAAGTTCTGTCTGGCGGCAGCCATGGACGAAGCCTTCTGCTTCTATTATCAGGAAAATCTGGACCTGCTGAAAAAGCTGGGAGCCCGGCTTCTTCCCTTCAGCCCCCTGAAGGATGAGGGGCTGCCAAAGGAGGCGGACGGTGTGCTCCTGGGGGGCGGTTATCCGGAGCTGTATGCCCAAAAATTGGGGGAAAACCGCTCCATGAGGGAGTGCATCCGCCAGGCGGCGGAGGATGGGATGCCCATGCTGGGAGAGTGCGGGGGCTACCTGTATCTGCTGGAAGAGCTGGAGGGGGAGGATGGAGAAATGTATCCGATGGCGGGCGTTTTTTCCGGCTGCGGAAAGCGGGAGGAGAAGCTGCGCCATTTCGGATATGTAACGGTCCAGGCCGGGGCGGACAGCCTTTACTTAAAGAAGGGGCAGCAGATCCGCGGCCATGAATTTCATTATTGGCATTGTCCCCAGGATGAAACGGAAGGAAGGATGGAGGCCAGAAAGCCTCTGGGAGGGAGAAAATGGCCAGCCATGCGCATGGACCATCAGGTGATGGCCGGCTTCCCTCATCTTTATTATCCATCTCTTCCGGAGTTCGCCGAAGGGTTCGCCAGGGCATGCATGGAGTACAGACAGAGGAGGAACAGGCATTGAAGCTGGAGGAAGCGATTAAGCAGGTGAAACCGGTGAGCCGGGAGGCAGCGGAGGCCTCGCGGAAGCGGTGGGATGGCATCGCAAAGCCTTTGAACGGCTTGGGGGTGCTGGAGGAAGATATCTCGCGGATTGCGGCGGTTCAGAGAAGTGCGGAAGTGTCGCTGGAGGGAAAGGCCATTGCGGTGATGTGCGCGGACAATGGGATTGTGGAGGAAGGAGTGACCCAGACCGGACAGGAGGTCACCTCCATCGTGGCCGGAAATATGGGGACCGGCCAGTCCTGCGTCTGCCTGATGGCGGCCTGCGCCGGGGCCCGTGTCATTCCGGTGGACGTAGGGATGGCGGGAGAGCAGAACCTGCCCGGAGTTTTGGACCGGAGAGTTGCGGCGGGAACACGGAATTTCCGAAAGGAGCCGGCTATGACCAGAGAACAGGCTGTTCAGGCTCTGGAGGCAGGAATCTGGACGGCCGAGCTTTTTGCGGAACAGGGAATCCGCCTGGCCGGTTCCGGGGAGATGGGCATCGGAAATACCACCACCAGCAGTGCGGTTGCTTCTGTGATGCTAAAGCTGCCGCCGGAAGAGGTGACCGGACGGGGGGCAGGTCTGGATACAGCGGGATTTCAGAGAAAGATCCAGGTGATCCGGGAGGGGATCCGCCTTCACAGACCCGATCCCGGTGACCCGGTTGATGTTCTCTCCAAGGTGGGGGGATTTGACCTGGGGGGATTGGCTGGATTTTATATTGGCTGCGCCGCCCTTCAGATCCCGGTGGTGCTGGACGGGCTGATCTGCTGCAGCGCAGCTCTTCTGGCGGCGGGGCTTTGTCCCCGGGTAAAGGATTATCTGCTGGCCTCCCATGCCCCGGCGGAGCCGGGGGCGAATCCGGCATTAAAGTTCCTGGGATTAAAGCCGGCAATCTGTGCAGGTCTCTGCCTGGGAGAGGGAACCGGGGCGGCAGCTCTGTTCCCCCTGCTGGATATGGCGGAGCGGGTTTACCGGACTATGAGCTCTTTTGAGGAGATCCAGGTTGAACAGTACCAGCATCTGGTGTAGGAGGAAATCCAATGATCTTGCTGATTACAGGAGGCAGCGGCAGCGGAAAATCGGAGTACGCGGAGCGGCGCGTTCAGGAGTCCGGCCTGCCCGTCTGCTATTATCTGGCCACGATGGAGGTCTGGGGACAGGAGGAGCAGAAAAAGGTGGAGCGCCACCGGAGGCTTCGCAGCGGAAAAGGATTCCGTACCCTGGAAATTCCGCGGCATCTGGAACAGGCCAAAATTGGAACGGAACCTTCCAGGACGGCCATTTTGCTGGAGTGCATGACCAATCTGGCGGCCAATGAACTTTTTGGCTCGGAACAGGATTGGGAAAAGATGTCAAAGCCGCAGCAAAAACAGCTCCGGCTGGAAGCGGAAGAACGGATCATGGAGGGCATCCGTTTTCTGGAACGGCAGTGCGCCCTTCTGGTAATCGTTACCGGGCAGGTAGGGCAGGACGGCGGGGATTACGATGCAGGGACCAGAAGCTACATCCGGCTTCTGGGCGAGATAAACTGCCGGATCGCCGCCATGGCGGAGGAAACCGTGGAAGTGGTGGTTGGGATCCCCTGCATTCTTTCTGGAAAAGAGGTGGATGGGACATGAACGGATTTTACTCACTGCTGATTGCGGTTTCCATGTATTCCAAGGTCCCCGTGCCTTCCGTAAACTGGAGCCGGGAGCGGATGGGATATGTGATGTGTTGGTTCCCGGTTGTGGGAGTGATATGCGGTATTGCCCTGTTTGTCTGGGTAAAAGTGGGGAATATACTTCACTTATCGTCTGAAATGACAGGGATAGTGGCGTCTATTGTGCCGATTCTTGTGACCGGCGGAATCCATATGGACGGCTTTTTGGATACCTGCGATGCCCTTTCCTCCTACGGAGAGCGGGAGAAAAAACTGGAAATTTTAAAGGACCCCCATGTGGGAGCCTTCGGGGTGATCGCGTGCGGCCTTTACCTGCTGATCTGCGCCGGGGTGATGTGCGAGCTGGCCGGAAGGGGACGTTTGCTCCTGGCAGCTCCGGCTTTTGTGATGGAGCGCGCCTTCAGCGGCCTGTCCGTGGTCTTCTTCCCATGCGCAAAAAACAGCGGCCTTGCAGCGACCTTCTCCGATGGAGCCAAGCGCAAGGCGGCGGCAGTGTGCCTGACGATGTGGCTCACGGCCTCCTTTTTGATGGCTTTTTGGGTGGGCAGGGAAACGGGAAATGGCCTGGCGTTTGCTGTCGGGCTTCTGACTGTCCAGGGGGCGGTATTTTTCTGGTATCGGTATAAAAGCAGGAAGGAGTTCGGCGGGATCACCGGAGATCTGGCGGGATGGTTTCTGCAGCTGTGCGAAGGGGCCAGCCTTTGGTGGATCCTGGCTTTTTCCTGTTTTCCCGGATAAGACAAGAAGGGAGAAAATGTATGATTTTGGTAATTGGAGGAAGCTTTCAAGGAAAGAGAGAATTTGCCGCCGCCCGGTTTGCGGGGCAGAGGCCGGTCAACTGGACCCATGGAGCTTATGCTTCCTTAGAGGAAGTGCTGGAGGCAGAGTTCATCTGCGGGTTTCACCAGTTTGCGGAACGCCTGTTCCGGGGAGAGATCCAGACAGACCCCAGGCAGCTGGCCGGACTGCTGAGATGCTATCTTCCGGGCCGGGTGGTGACCGCAGATGAAACCGGCTGCGGGATTGTGCCTTTGGACCGGCAGATGAGGAGCATCCGGGAGGAAACGGGGCGTCTTCTCTGCCGGATGGCCGGGGAATCGGAACAGGTCTGGAGAGTTACCTGCGGCATCGGTCAGAGGATCAAGTAAAACGGGACGGCTCAGCTTACAAAGGGTCCCATAGAAAAAGGACGGAAATTCATGGAGACAATCAATATGATTTTGAGAGTAAACGGCCTGACGCTGTTTCTGGCCTGTGTGTTGGACTGGCTGATCGGTGACCCTTTATGGCTGCCTCATCCGGTCCGGCTGATGGGACGGATGATCGGGGCTCTGGAACGGATTCTCAGAAAGAAGCTTGGAAAAAGGGAGAGGACAGCCGGGACGATCCTGGTGCTGGTGATGGTCTGCGCCTGGGGCATCCTTCCGGCTGTTCTGTTTTGGGGGCTGTGGAAGCTGTCTCTTCCGGGAGGCGCTCTGATCCCTCTGTTGATTCAGGGGATTTTGTGCTCCCAGCTTCTGGCGGCCCGGGATCTAAAAATTCAGAGCTGCCGGGTGGGGGAGTTCTTAAAGAGAGGGGACCTTCCGGGAGCAAAGCAGAGTGTATCCATGATCGTGGGACGGGATACGGCTCCTTTGGACGAGGCAGGAGTGGCCCGGGCGGCAGTGGAGACGGTGGCGGAAAATACCTCCGACGGCATCATCGCGCCTATGGTATTTCTGGCTCTTTTCGGACCGGCAGGCGGCTACTGCTACAAGGCGGTCAATACCATGGATTCCATGCTGGGCTACCACAATGAAGCCTATGAGCGCTTTGGAAGAACAGCTGCCCGGCTGGATGACCTGGTCAATCTCATACCAGCCCGCTTAACCGGGCTATTATTTTGCCTGGCAGCGGGAATCCTGCCGGGATTTAGCGGGAGGAGAGCCCTGCGGATTTTTCTCAGAGACAGGAGAAAACACGCCAGCCCCAATTCCGCCCACGGGGAGGCGGCCTGTGCAGGGGCTCTGGGCCTGAGGCTGGCAGGAGATGCCTGGTATTTTGGAAAACTCCATCACAAGCCATGGATCGGGGATGAGGAGCGTCCCATCGAGGCGGCGGATATTGGCCGGGCCTGCAGGCTCATGACGGGGGCACAGCTTTTGTTTCTGGCAGGATGGGGCCTCCTGCTTTGGGCTTTCTGAAGAGCAGGGCTTTCCTTCAGGAGCCGGATGGTCGTGCGGATGTCCTCAGGAGAGGTGTCCGGGTGAAGGGTGCAAAGGCGGATGGCCTGTACGCCTTTTAGCCTGGTGGTGAGGATTTGGGCGAAGCCTCCGGCGGTGACCTGGGCGGCCATCTGCTGGTTCAGCCGGTCCAGCTCGTCAGGGGAGAGTCCTGGGAGGACATAGCGGAAATTCAGGATTCCCAGACTGGGTCCGGAGATGATTTCCCAGTGGGGGTCCTTTTCTAATTCCTGCGCGGCAGCCTGTGCCATGCGGCAGCTGTGCTCCATATCCTGCGCCATCTGCTCCTGCCCCAGGACCTGGAGGGTAAACCACAGCTTCAGGCCGCGGCAGGGGCGGGTCAGTTCCGGCCCCAGGTCCCAGAAATTTGTTTCTTCAGGGGCGCCTGCCAGATCTTCCAGATACTCCGGATGGGAGGAAAAGCTTCTGACCAGACGGGACTGCTGCCGGACCAGCACTGCGCTGCAGCCATAGGTCTGGCGCAGCCATTTGTGGGCATCCCAGCTGAGGCTGTCGGACTGTTCGATCCCCTTTAACATTCCCCGCCCCCAGCCAGAGAGGAGAATGGAGGCGCCGAAGGCCCCGTCCACATGCATCCAGAGCCCGGATCCTTTGCAAAGGCGGGCGATCTCTGCAAGGGGGTCAATGGAGCCGGTGTTGGTGGTTCCGGCGGTGGCAACCACGGCAAAGGGGGCAAGGCCCAGGGATAGGTCCCGGCGGACGGCCCGTTCCAGTTCCTTTACATCCATGGCAAAGGAGGAGTCAGAGGGGATCCTGCGGATCTGCTCCTGCTGAAATCCCAGAATGTGGAATGCCCTGGATACGGAGGAGTGGGTCTGGTCCGATACGTAGGCTACGCCTTTGTCCCGTTTCTCAAACGGCAGGCAGGCATCCCGGGCTGCCGTGAGGGCGGTGAGATTGGCCATGGAGCCGCCGGAGACAAAGAGGCCTCCGGCAGATTCCGGGTATCCGGCCAGACCGCACATCCAGCGTATCAATTCCTGTTCAACAGCTCCGGGACCTGGGATATTGGCCACAGAGCCGCCGTGGGGATTCCATGCGCCTGTCATCATCTCCCCCATCCAGGAGAGCAGGGAAATGGGGCCGGGGATGCAGGCGAAGGAGCGGGGATGCTGCCCCAGGGAAGCGGCGGGGAGGATCTCCTCCTCCATCTGGCGGCAGACCTGGGCGAGGGGACGTCCTGTCCGGGGAATCCCCTGCTTTTTTATGCGCTCCCCTATCTGTGGACCTGCCGCCGGGCAGACTCTGTGTGTGTCCATATGTTCATAAAGGTCCATGGTCCGGTCGATGAAATCTTTCATCAGGGCTGCAAGCTGCTTATGGTCCATTTTGTTGCCTCCAATCGGTCTTGACTTTTTTCTGCTGCTACTGTACCATAGCAGTGATACATTTGTAAAATTCAAGCTTTTGAATATATTGTTCAAAAAAATTGATAGGTACGTCTTATGGAGATTCGGATGATCGTGACCTTTGTGCGGATCGCGGAGCTGAAGAGCTTTTCCCGCGCCGCCCGGCAGCTGGGCTATTCCCAGTCCGCCGTTACTATGCAGATGAAGCAGCTGGAGGAGGAGCTTCAGGTGCCTCTTTTTGAGCGTGTTGGAAAGGGGATTGCCCTGACCCAGGCAGGAAAACGCCTCCTTCCCAAAGCGCTGGAGCTTCTGGCATCTGTCAGAGCCCTGCAGGATGCGGCCCGGACTCCCATGGAGGTCACGGGAAAACTGCGGGTGGGGACAGCGGAGTCCCTTTTGATCAGTGTTCTGCCGCCGGTCTTCATGGAGTTTGGCAGGCTCTGTCCCAAGGTGGAGGTCAGCACGCACACCGGGCCGGTGCAGGAGCTGTTTCGGATGCTGCGGCAGAATGAGATTGATGTGCTGTATTTTCTGGACCAGAAGACCAATTTTCCCTACTGGGTCAAGGTACTGGAGAAGCAGGAGCCGGCATTCTTTGTGGCGTCTGCGGCCAATGAGCTGGCGGATAAAAAAGGGATCGGACTGAAACGGCTTCTGCAGGAGCCCTTTGTTTTGACGGAGCGGGGGATCAGCTACCGCTATGCCATGGAACAGGCGCTGGCGGAGCAGGGAGTGGAGCTCCATCCCTTCCTGGAAACGGGCAACACGGATGTGATCACCAGGCTGCTGCTGGAAGACCGGGGAGTTTCCTTTTTGCCGGAATTTGTGGTCCGGGAGTATGTGAAAGCCGGCCGTCTGACGGTCTTGGATGTGACTTGTCCCCGGATCCGGATGTGGAGCCAGCTGGTTTACCACAGAGACAAATATATGACGCCTCAGCTGGAGCGCTTTCTGGAACTGATGAAGAGCCTGCTGGGAGGAGAGGAGAGAGAAGAATGAGCGAGTACATTCATGGAGGAGATATTTACAGCCAGCCGGTAAGGCTGGATTTTTCCATCAATGTGAATCCCCTGGGCATCCCGGAGAGGGTAAAAGCGGCGGCGGCAGCCTGCATCGAGCGCTGCGGCGTCTACCCGGACAGCAGATGCACATCCCTGGTGGAAGCCCTGTCCCGCGCAGAGGGGGTAAAGGAAGAGCAGATTGTATGCGGCAACGGGGCAGCTGATCTGATCTTCGGCCTGGCATTGGCTTTAAAGCCCAAAAAGGCCCTGGTTGCCGCCCCGTCCTTTGCCGAGTACGAGAAAGCGCTGGAAACAGTAGGCTGCCGGACGGAGCATTTTTTCCTGCAGGAAGAGGAGGATTTCGCGGTTCGCCCGGAGATGGTCCGCGAAGCGCTGGAACGGTACGATGGAGAGGGAGAGGAAAAGCTGGACCTGCTGTTTCTGTGCAGTCCCAACAATCCCACCGGACAGGCGGTGAAGCGGGAGGAGATGGAGGAGATTGCCCGCTGGTGCCGGCAGAGAAAAATCTGGCTGGCAGTGGACCAGTGCTTTGAGGGATTTTTGGAGAAGCCAAAGGATCATTCCATAACGCCTTCCCTTGGCCAATTTCCCAACCTGATGGTGCTGAAGGCTTTCACCAAAAGCTATGCCATGGCTGGCCTGAGGCTGGGCTATGCTCTCTGCGGGAGCGGGGAGCTGGCGGAGCGGTTAAGGCAGGTCCGCCAGCCCTGGAGCGTATCTGCGGTGGCTCAGGCGGCCGGGCTGGCAGCCCTGGAGGAAAAAGACTATCTGCAGCAGGCCAGGGAACTGGTGGCCTCGGAGAGACCCTGGCTTTCAGCCCGCCTTGAGGAGCTGGGGATGAAGGTCTATCCCTCCCAGGTCAACTATCTGCTTTTCCGGGCACCGGGGAAAAAGAAACTGAAGGAATCACTTTTAAGGAAGGGGATCCTGATTCGCAGCTGCGCCAATTTTCCGGGACTTGGACCAGATGTTTACCGTGTCTGCATCCGGCGCCGGGAGGAAAATGAACAGCTGCTGGCGGCGCTGCAGGAAATAAAAGAGGGGTGAGGAGAACAAATGGCAAAAGCAATCATGATACAGGGGACCATGTCCAATGCGGGGAAGAGCCTGATCGCGGCCGGGCTCTGCCGCATCTTCGCCCAGGACGGCTGGCGGACGGCGCCCTTTAAGTCCCAGAATATGGCCCTG
>ERZ1643246.888-NODE-888-length-35416-cov-12.180114_pt1 | contig 35416 bp, 27 predicted proteins | sample MGYA00579265_ERZ1643246 | MGnify/ENA primary metagenome ERZ1643246 (study PRJEB29033, sample SAMEA4952261) | chicken gut metagenome | biome: Broiler Chicken; feature: Gastrointestinal Tract; material: Caecum | place: Ireland | collected 2018 | study: Broiler...
TGATATAAAAATTATCTGTGCCGAGAAAGGGCAAGGCGGAATTTACTTCTGCCGTTAAGCCCTTTCACGACAGCATTATAAAAACTCACGGCAAATCTTTTTGCTTTTGCAAAAATATTTGCGTGAACGGAGGTATCTTATGCCCGATAAAGTTCAGAACAATTACGACGCAAACAGCCTTGTGGCGCTCAAAGGCCTTGAACCCGTGCGCGAAAATCCGGGAATGTATATAGGCACCACAGACGAAAAAGGTCTGCACGGCCTCGTGCGCGAAGTTATAGATAATTCCATCGACGAAGCCCTGGCGGGCTATTGCGACAGGGTAGAGGTCACCTTGACGGCAGACGGCTCGTGCGTGGTCAAAGATAACGGCAGGGGCATACCCACAGGCATAAACGAGCAGGAGGGCATAAGCGGCGTAGAGCTTGCCCTCACCAACCTCAACGCAGGCGGCAAGTTCGGCGGCGGCAACAAGCACGGCGGCTACAAAATATCCTCCGGTCTGCACGGCGTGGGCGTATCCTGCGTAAACGCGCTTGCCGATACCCTCGTTGCCGAGGTCTGCCAGAACGGCCACAAATACAGGCAGGTATACCACTGCGGCATACCCGAAGAGCCCCTTAAAATCGTCGGCGACACAGACGAAACGGGCACTCTGATTTCCTTCCACCCCGACGCGACGGTGTTCGAAACGGTGGAGTTCAACTACGAAACGCTCCGCACCCTTTTAAGGGAGCTTTCATACCTCAATAAGGGCCTCACGCTCACCCTCACCGACCTGCGCGGAGAAAAGCCCCGCACCGATTCGTTCTGCTACGAAGGCGGCGTGGTGCATTTCATCGAGGACATAAACAAGGGCAAGCAGGTACTGTTTGAAAAGCCTGTATATTTTGAAGATTCCGAGGGCGACGACAAGTTTCTGGAAATCGCCATTCAGTATAACGACGGCTATGCCGAACAGATTTTCCCCTTCTCCAACAATATCCGCCAGCCCGACGGCGGCACCCATCTCGAAGGCTTCAAGTCGGCGCTTACAAAGGTCATAAACGACGCGGGGCACCGCCTCAACGTCCTCAAAGACAGCGACAAACTCTCGGGCGAGGACGTGCGCGAAGGCATAACCGCAGTAGTTTCTGTTAAGATTGCCGACGCCCAGTACGAAAGCCAGACCAAGGCCAAACTTTGCTCCACATACGTAAGGGGCTTCGTGTATAAGGCCACGGTCGAAAAGTTCGGCACCTACCTCGAAGAACACCCCTCAGAGGCGAGGGAACTCGTTCTGCGCTGCATTACCGCGCAGCGCGCGCGCGACGCGGCCCGCCTTGCCAGGGAAGAGACGCGCCGCAAGGGCGTTTTGGAAAGCACCAAGCTCCCCGGCAAACTTGCCGACTGCTCTGATAAGCGCCCCGAACTGTGCGAAATTTATATCGTAGAGGGCGACTCCGCGGGCGGCACGGCAAAGCAGGGGCGCGACAGGCGCTTTCAGGCAATACTTCCCCTCCGCGGCAAGATTTTAAACGTAGAAAAGGTGCGCATTAACCGCGTGCTCGAAAACGAAGAAATAAAGGCGATGATAACGGCCTTCGGCTGCGGCATACAGGAAAACTTCGACGAAAGCAAGCTGCGCTACGACCGCATAATAATAATGACCGATGCCGACGTAGACGGCAGCCACATCCGCATACTTCTTTTAACGTTCTTCTTCCGCTATATGCGCCCGCTCGTCGAAAACGGCCACGTATACGCCGCCCAGCCGCCCCTTTACAAGGTTTCGGGCAAGGGCATACCCGATACTTATCTCTACGACGACAAGGCGCTCGAAGATTTCAGGAACAGCTACGACGGCAAGTTTGAATTGCAGCGCTATAAAGGCCTCGGCGAGATGAACAAGGAACAGCTCTGGGAGACCACTATGGACCCTGCAAAGCGCACGCTGGTGCGCATAAACGTGGAGGACGCGGTGGAGGCAGACAAGATGTTTGCCCTTTTAATGGGCGAACAGCCCGAACTCAGGCGCAAGTTTATAGAAGAGAACGCCAAGCTCGTCGAAGAGCTTGACGTGTAAGGAGTAGTTATGGCTAAAAAGGAAACCAGCCCCGAGCTCACCGAAGAATTTAAAAAGACACTGTCTATGACCAAGATGCTCGACGTAGAGGTGGACGAGGAATTAAAGCGTTCGTTCATTGCCTACGCTATGGCGGTAAACGTGTCGCGCGCCATACCCGACGTGCGCGACGGCTTGAAGCCCGTTCACCGCAGAATACTCTATTCTATGCACGAGCTCGGTCTTTACAACGATAAACCCTTCCGCAAATGCGCGCGCATCGTCGGCGACTGCCTAGGTAAATATCACCCCCACGGCGACATCTCTGTGTACGACGCGCTCGTGCGCCTCGCGCAGGACTTTTCAATAAACTTCCCCCTCATCGAAGGCCACGGCAACTTCGGTTCGGTGGACGGCGACCCTCCCGCCGCAATGAGGTATACCGAGGCCAGGCTTTCAAAGCTCGCCGCCGAGATGCTCCGCGATTTGGATAAAGAGACGGTCGACTTCTATCCCACGTTCGACGATACGGGAATGCAGCCCTCCGTGCTCCCTTCGCGCTTCCCCAATATGCTGGTAAACGGCTCCGACGGCATTGCGGTTGGTATGGCGACCAACATACCTCCCCACAACCTCGGCGAGGTAATCGACGGCGTCATAGCTATGATAGACAACCCCGAAATCGACGTCGACGAGCTTATGCAATATATTCCCGCCCCCGACTTCCCCACGGGCGCGATGATAATGGGGCGCAGCGGCATAAGGAAGGCCTACCGCACGGGCAGGGGCAGCATAATCATCCGCTCCAAGTGCGAAATAGAGGAATACCAGAGCGGCAACCAGACCAGAACGCGCATAATAGTTACCGAAATTCCCTATCAGGTGAACAAGGCAAAGCTCATCGAAACCATCGCCGACCTCGTAAAGGATAAGCGCATAGAGGGCATATCCGATATCCGCGAAGAGAGCGACCGCGACGGTATGCGCATAGTAATCGAGGTAAAGAAGGACGCCAACGCGCAGGTTGTTTTAAACCTCTTGTACAAGCACACCAATTTGCAGGTATCCGACGGCATAATAATGCTCGCGCTGGTGGACGGCACACCTAAAATTCTCAATTTGAAGGAGTGCATCTACTATTACCTCGAACATCAGAAGGATATAATCACCAGAAGAACCAAATACGACCTCGGCAAGACGGAAGAGCGCGCGCACATCCTGCGCGGCCTGGTAATCGCGCAGGCGAGCATAGACGAGGTGGTTGAAATATGTAAGACCGCCAAAGACAAGACCGACTGCGTAGAAAAGCTGATGGCTAATTTCGTTCTTGACGAAAGGCAGGCAAACGCCGTGGCAGAGCTTCGTCTTTACAGGCTCTCGCACCTCGAAGTTGACAAGCTCACCGACGAGCTTTCGCAGCTCGAAGCGCAGATAGCCGACTTCAAAGATATTCTCGCCAACGAAAGCAGGGTGCTCGAAATTATAAAGGCCGACCTTCTGGACATAAAAAAGAGGTACCCCTCCGAAAGAAAGACCGAACTTGCCGTTGACTACGGCGAGATAGAGGACGCCGACCTCATTCCCGTAGAAAACGTGGTGATTTCGCTCACCCACTCGGGATATGTAAAGAGGCTTCCCGTAACCGAATACAAGGCCCAGCACCGCGGCGGAATGGGCGTCACCGCGCACAAGCCTAAGGAAGAGGACTTCGTGGAAAGAATGTTCATCTCGTCTACGCACGACGACATATTGCTGTTTTCCAGCTTCGGCAAGGTCTATTCCATCAAGGGCTACGAAATTCCCGAAGCGGCGCGCACGGCACGCGGCAGGGCTATCGTAAACATCGTTCGCATAGCCCAGGGCGAAAAGATAACCGCCATGATTCCGCTTAAAGAGGGCGCCGAAGGCTACATCGCCTTTGCAACGCGCGGCGGGCTCATCAAAAAGACCAGGGTAGAAGAATTTGCCCATATCAACAAAAACGGCAAAATAGCCATAAGGCTTTCGGAAGACGACGAACTCATCTCCGTACAGTTCACCTCGGGCGACAACGAGCTGATGATAGCCTCGTCAGACGGCAAGTGCATACGCTTCCACGAAAGCGGCGTGCGCGCTATGGGCAGGGACACCGCAGGCGTAAGGGCGATGAAACTTTCAGAAGGCGACAGGCTTGTGGATATGCTCGTCGTGGACGAGAGCAAAGATATTTTAACGGTAACTTCCAACGGCTACGGCAAGCGCACTTCGGTAGAAGATTACCGCTTGCAGGGCAGGGCAGGCAAGGGCATCAAGGCGGGCGTGTTCACCGAAGCCACGGGCAGCCTCGTCAATATGAAGCAGGTCACCGAAGAAGACGACGTAATGATAATCTCCGATGCTGGCGTAATCATCCGTATGCACTGCTCCGATATTTCGCGCATAGGCCGCAACACGCGCGGCGTGCGCCTTATGAAGCTCAAAGAGGGCACTGTTGCCACCGTCGCCGTGACCGAGCGCGACGAGGAGGCCGAAGTGGCCGCTCCCGAAGAAACTGCGGCGGAAGATACCGCCGAACAGCCGGAAGAGGGTTCGGAAGAGTAATCGCGCCGCTTAATGCAGCTGACTGATATAGAAAAACAAATTCAAAGTAAACGCGCGCCGCGATTTTTCGCGGCGCGCGCCTTTATATGCCCTTTTCCTTATAGCTCAAATTTTGGCAGGGTATTGCTTTCTTATATTTGTGTGATATAATTTATTCAGATAACAGCCCGCCGACAATAATTTAAAATGTACCGTGTGCGGCTATGCCGAAGTTAATACGCAGGGCTTGGAATATTCCCTTATAAACGGCGGCGAAGAGTATGAAGTCACAGGCAAAGGCACGGCTGAGGGGGCAATAGTTATACCGCGCTCACACGAGGGCAAGCCCGTCACAAAGATAGCCGACTACGCGTTTATGTCCGAAGGCTCGGTCACGGAAGTCGTCATTCCGAATTCCGTCGTTGAAATAGGCAGCTATACGTAGATTCCGTGCCCGTTATCTGGTGAAGTTTGATTTTGCAAATAAGTTTAAGCGCCGCGGCAACAGCCGCGGCGCTTCATTTCTGTATTTGCAGTATTTTTTATGTTCATTAAACTTTTGCTTTTCCGTCAGGAATCGGCGAAAGTTATTTTTGGTTTGCTGGCTTTGATTGCTTTTTCGCGTTGCCTGTGGACGACGGCATTATAATCTCCATTATCTTTATAAGCGCAGAAGAGAGGGGGAACGCCGCCTCTATCACGACGACTATGACGAGTATCTTTGCATAGTCCCACGAAAGCGAATACCAGTCCGTATACAGTTTTTGCGCCAGCCACGGCACGGCAATGCACACTATTGCAATCGCCAGCATCAAAAGGAAGAGCACAAGCCTGTAAGCGTTGAACGGCTGGCAAACGCGGTAAAGCATAACAAGCCCGCTGAACGTCAGCGCAATCATACTCATCGCCGTCAGGTAATCGCCGAACTCCGCGTGGTCTATCGCGTCGGCAATGTGCATAGACATTACGCACAGTATCATCAGCACGCCGCCTGCAACTGCCCTGCTCATTACGTGCGTAATAAATTTGCCCTGTACCCTTGCATTGTTCGGTTGCAGCGAAAGGAAGAACGACGGTACGCCGATTACGCACACTTCCAGAAGGAGCACGTTCGCAGGCAGGAAGGGATATTTCATATTTGGTATAATCAGCACAAGTGCCGCAAGTATGGCGGTGAACAGCGTCTTCATAAGGTACAGCGAAGACGAATTTTTGATGTTGTTTATAACGCGCCTGCCCTCTGCAACAATCTTGGGCATAGAGTTGAAGTTGTTGTCCATCAGCACAAGGTGGCTCACGTTTCGCGCCGCCTCGCTGCCCGAGGCAACCGATATCGCGCAGTCGGCCTCTTTCAAAGCGAGTATGTCGTTCACGCCGTCGCCCGTCATCGCAACGGTGTTGCCCTCGGACTTTATCGAGCGCACGAGTATGGCCTTCTGTTCGGGCGTAACCCTGCCGAACACCGTGTAGCTGTTTGCAACGTTTTCCACTTCCTTGTCGTTCAGCCCTTCCAGCGATATAAATTTATCGGCGTTTTCAATGCCCGCACGCCTCGCCACTTCCGAAACGGTCACGGGGTTGTCGCCCGAAATTACCCTTACGGCAACGTCGTTTTCTTTGAACCACTTTATGGTGGTGATTGCGTCCTCGCGTATGTTGTCCGCAATCGAAATTATGGCAATCGGCTTCATCACTGCGGGCAGTTTGTCGCCCACGATGGAGGAGGCCGACCACGCCAGCGCAAGCACGCGCATACCCATCTGCGCATACTGCTTTATAATTCTTTCAACCTTGGCGGGCAGCGGCTTCAAAACGAACTCGGGCGCCCCGTAGGCAAACGTGCCCACCTCGTCAAACGTCACGGCAGAAAGTTTTCTTTTGGAAGAGAAGGGTATCTTTGTCGTAGGCGTAAGTTTGTCGCTGTGGCCGAAGTGATTGTTGAGCGCAATCGAAGTCTGGTTGTTGTCGTCGAGCGCGGCCAGCATCGAGCCCATAATATCATTCATCGAAAGGTCGCCGACGGTATTTAAAATAATGCAGTCGTTTACCTTCATTCTGCCGTCGGTTATGGTGCCCGTCTTGTCAAGGCACAAAACGTTGACCCTCGCCAGCATTTCCAAAGAATACAGGTCCTGCACCAGCGTGTTGTGCTTTGCAAGCCTTATAACGCCCACTGCCAGCGCCACGCTGGTGAGTAGCAACATTCCCGAAGGTATCATTCCTATGATAACCGTGCAGGTGCGCCTTATTGCGTAGTTGGCCTGCGCCGAAAATATCCACGCCTCGGTGTCGTCAAGGCCGGGGGTATAGGAGTTGTACATCTTGAAGAATATGCCTATCGCAAGCGGAATAATCAGCACGCCGATAACCTTTATTATCCACTTGGTGCTGTTCATCAGCTCGGAATTGGGTCGCTTGTATTTTTTCGCCTTCGAGGTCAGCTTTTGCAGGTAGGTCTCTTTGCCCACCTTTTCAACGCGGAACTTGCCGCTCCCGCTCGAAATAAAGCTGCCCGCATACAGCACGTCGCCCACGTTCTTTTTTACCGATATGCTCTCGCCCGTAAGCAGCGATTCGTTTACTTCCACGCTGCCCTCCGCAAGTATGCAGTCGGCGGGCACCTGGTTGCCCAGTTCAAGAATGATGACGTCGTCTAAAACTATCTCCGAAAGCGGAATTTCAACTACTTCTCCGTCGCGCACGGCCTTTGCCGTGTTCGCCGCCATTATCGAAAGTTTGTCTATCGAAAGTTTTGAGCGTATCTCCTGAACTATGCCTATAACGATGTTCGCCGTGGTTATGAATATTACCAGGTAGTTGGTAATTCCGGGCGTGCCTGCAAGTATGAGCGCGATAAAGGCAATAAGGCACAGCAGGTTGAAAAACGTGCATATATTGCCCACGAATATGCTCGCATACGACTTGGAATATTTCTTGTTGGTATCGTTGAATAAAAACTGCGAAAACCTCGTCTGCACCTGGGCAGAGGTAAGGCCGCTCTTCAAGTCGGGCGAATAGCGCTCCACGCGCGTGTTCACCTTGCTCTTTTTGGGGTGGCGGCGGAAGTACTTCATCAGTCTGTCCTTGTCGAAGTTCTCACCGCCCGCGGCGTTGTCCGCGGCAATATTTTCAGAAGCGGCGTCCGCGTCGGAAGCGCCGTTCAAAGCGCCGTCCGGGTTTGTTTCTGCCGCGGCGGCCTCTTCAAGCGCCTTTGCGCCTTTTATGGCCGCGCTTTCTTTTTCGTCTGCCGCGGCCTGCGCGCCTTCCGTATTCTCTTTTTCAGGCAGGGCATTGCCGTCTGACGGCTTTGCGGCGGAAGTATCCGCGTTCTTTCCTGCGGAGCCGCCCTTCCTGTAATAAATTTTACTCATAAATTTCCTTGAAATGCGGGGGATAAGCAAAATCTCTTCACCCCGCGCAAATTATTGCGGTATTTTTTTATTGCGGCATTTTTATAATAATAAAATAGCCATAACAAAATTATACCATAACAAAATTATAACATACCCGTTCGATTTTTTCAACATAATAGCGCGTGCTCTGCATTTTTTAATTGCTTTTGCCGTTCGTTTGGTTTATAATTCTGTTAAAGCAAATTTGTTGTCAAAGGCAGGAGAATCAATATGATAGATATCGCCCTCATAAGGGAAAATCCCGACCTCGTAAGGGAGAACATAAAAAAGAAATTCCAGGATAAAAAACTGCCCCTCGTGGACGAAGTTTTAGCGCTCGATTCAGAAAAGCGCGCTTTACAGCGCGAGGGCGACGAAAGGAGGGCAAAGCGCAACACCCTTTCAAAGAGCATAGGCGCCCTTATGAAGGAGGGCAAAAGGGACGAGGCCGAAAAGGTAAAGGCGGAAGTTAAAGAGAACAACGACCGCATAACCGTAATCGAAGCCCGCGCAAACGAAATCGACGTTCAGCTCAAAAAAGATATGATGGCCATTCCCAACATCATCGCCGACGACGTGCCCATCGGCAAAGACGACAGCCAGAACGTGCAGTGGAACACCTACCTCGAAGCCAAAGAAAAGCCCTTCGAAGTTCCCTACCACGTCGACATTTTAGACAGGCTCGGCGGCATCGATTTAGACAGCGCCCGCCGCACCTCGGGCAACGGCTTTTACTACCTCATCGGCGACGTAGCTCGCCTTCATTCGGCAGTATTGACATATGCCCGCGACTTTATGATAGACAAGGGCTTCACCTACGTAATTCCCCCGTTTATGATAAGGAGCGACGTCGTTTCGGGCGTTATGAGCTTCGAAGAGATGGACGGAATGATGTATAAGATAGAGGGCGAAGACCTGTACCTCATCGGCACGTCGGAACATTCTATGATTGGCAGGTTTATGAACACCGTGATCGACGAAAAGCAGCTTCCTTTGACGCTGACTTCCTATTCGCCCTGCTTCCGCAAGGAAAAGGGCGCCCACGGCATAGAGGAGCGCGGCATTTACCGCATACACCAGTTTGAAAAGCAGGAGATGATAGTAGTCTGCAAGCCCGAAGAGAGCGACTATTGGTACGAAAAACTGTGGTCGTACACAGTTGAACTCTTCGTATCTATGGGCATACCCGTGCGCACGCTCGTGTGCTGCTCGGGCGATTTGGCAGACCTCAAATACAGGAGCCTCGACGTAGAGGCGTGGAGCCCCCGCCAGAAGAAATATTTCGAAGTAGGCAGCTGCTCCAACCTTACCGACGCGCAGGCGCGCAGGCTGGGCATACGCTTCAAAAACCAGGCTACGGGCAAAAACGAATTTGCGCACACCCTCAACAATACGGTAGTCGCTCCTCCCAGAATGCTCATCGCCTTTCTCGAAAATCATTTGCAGGAGGACGGCAGCGTGTTCATTCCCGAAGTCCTGCGCAAGTATATGGGCGGGAAGGACAGGATTGTCCCCAAAAAGTAATTCACAAAGCAATTATTTACTTCGCAATACGGTGTCGCGCTTTTTGCAGCAGTTCACGAAATTATTCGGCTGGTGCCGCCGAATAATTTCCGTGATTTTGGGGAGCCAGCTCCCCCTTTGCGCAATTTTTAAATGCTCTCATATTATATAATTGCGCAAATTCCCCCTTTGGTGAGCCTGCTGACCGCAGCAAATTGGGTCTTTCTGCGCAAGGAAACCTTGCTTGAAACATTGATTATTTTTAATATATACTTCTGTCATTTCGACCGTAGCGCACAAAGTGCGCGAAGTGGAGAAATCTCAAAATAAAACCCCATACAACAAACGAGGCATAAAATGACAGTACGCCGTGCCGCAAGCGGGGATATCCCCGCAATAATGGGCCTGCTCGCCCAGGTAAACAGGGTGCACGCCGAGGCCCGCCCCGATATATTCAAGCTCACAACAAAGTACTCGCCTTCCGAGGTAGCCGCAATCATTGCGGACAACAGAACGCCCCTCTTCGTCGGTGAAGAAGACGGCAAAGTGGCGGGCTATGCAATGTGCAGGTTCATAGAGCATAAGGGCGAAAGTCTGCTCGCCGACATAAAGACGCTTTATATCGACGACTTGTGCGTAGACGAAAAGTTGCGCGGCAAACACATCGGCACTCATATTTATGAGTATGTGCTGAATTTTGCAAAGCAAAGCGGGTGCTACAATTTAACGCTCAACGTATGGGCGTGCAACCACGCGGCAGAGGCCTTTTATAAAAAGTGCGGGCTTGTGCCGCAGAGAACTACTATGGAAAAAATTCTTTAAAATCAGCGGCGGCTTTAAAAAAAGCCGCCGCAACGTTTATAACGGTGGTTTATGCAGCTTAAAATAGCGCTTTTACAGATTGCCCCCGCCGGCGACTTGCAGTCGGCTGTCCGCAAGGGCGAAGAATACTGCAAAATTGCAAAGGCGGGCGGCGCCGATATTGCGCTCTTTCCCGAACTTTACAGTTGCGGCTACAACATAGCCTGCCTTCCGCCCGAAAAGTGGCAGCCGCTTGCGCAGGGCGGTATTTTTGAAAACAGCTTTTCGCAGCTCGCCGCCCGCCTTGAAATGGCGATAGGAATAACTTACCTTTCGGCGGGGAAAAGGGGCTCCGAAAACAAATTCACCCTGTTCGATATGCGCGGCGCAAGGGCGCTCGATTACGTAAAGGCGCACACCTGCGACTTTGCCTCCGAACGCTCGCTTGCCCGCGGCGACGACTTTCCCGTATGCACTCTGAAAACGGCGGCGGGAGAGGTAAAAGTCGGCGCAATGATTTGTTTCGACAGGGAGTTTCCGGAAAGCGCCCGCATTTTAATGCTGCGCGGCGCCGAGCTCATACTCGTACCCAACGCCTGCCCTATGGATATAAACAGGCTTGCCCAGCTCCGCGCCCGCGCGTTTGAAAATATGACGGCGATAGCCACCTGCAACTATCCCGCGGGCGTGCAGGACTGCAACGGCAACTCTACCGTATACGACGGTATGGCGTTCAAAGACGGCGATATGTGCGTGCTGCGCGCGCCCGAAGAGGAAGGCGTATACTTTGCCGATATCGGTTTGGACGCCCTCCGCGCATACCGCATGGAAGAAACGATGGGCAACGCCTACCGCCGCCCGTCGCTGTATAAAGATTTGGTGTGCGAAAGGGTTGACGAACCGTTTATAAGAAAAGACGCCCGCAGGTAAACCCACACGCATTTTTGTGCGCGGCGGCATTTGTAATGCCGCCGCGCGGCTATATTGTTGATATTTTTTCCGCGGTATGATATAATAAATCCAAGGGTAATTTTAAAATCTATGAGTCTTGTATTTTTTGATATCGAATGTGCCAGCGTATACAAAACGACGGCAAAAATATGCGCTTTCGGCTATGTTGTCTGCGACGAAAATTTCAATATCATCGAAAAGGAGGATATCCTCATAAACCCCAAGGGTGCCTTTCACCTCACCGATTCCAAGGGCGAAAAGGGGCTTGTCCTGCCATATAAGTATGCAGACTTCAAAAAGTATCCCGATTTCCGCGCGGTATATCCCAAAATCAAGGCCCTGCTCGAAGATGAGAACAATATTGTGGCGGGGCACGCCACCTATAACGACGTAAACTATCTCAACCTCGAAACGCGCCGCTTCAAACTGCCCTCGTTCAGTTTCAGCTTTTCCGATACCCAGCTTTTGTATATGACGATGACGGGCGGTTTTTCGCGCCAGTACGGGTTGGGTTACATCGCCGAAGCCCTCAACGTGGACTTCACGCAGCACTGCGCCGCCGACGACGCCTACGCAACAATGCGCGTGGCCGAGGCAATGTGCCGTGCCAGGGGCTGTTCGTTCACCGAGCTTGAAAGCGCTCTGAATATCACGCGCGGCAGAATAGAAAATTACAGCATATTCAAACCCCGCTCGTCGGGCTATTCTGAGTATACCGAAGAGCGCCGCGCGGCAAAGGAAGAGCGCTCGCGCGCAAGGCGCGACTTTTATATCTACCTGTCCCGCAAAAAAAGGCGCCCCGAAGGCAGGCTCAAAGGCAAAATTTTCAACTTTGCCCGCTCTGTCGAAGACGACCTTTCGCTATCCAAGCCGCTCATTGATAAAATTTACGCGGGCGGAGGGGAATACACGCAAAAACTTGCAAAGTGCAACGTTTATGCCGCGCCGCAGGGCGATTCTTCCACGCGCACGCGTATGGCGCTTTCAAAAGAGGGCTTGCAGATACTTACTATGGAAGAGTTGGAGGAGCTTTTAAATTGAATTCAACTTGCCTTCCCGAAAAATTCAAAGCAAGAATGGAGCGCGAGCTCGGCGGCGAATACGAAAGTTTCATCTCGTCGTATGCCCTGCCCGCCGCGCGCGGCGTGCGTGCAAACACGCTCAAAATATCGTCGGAAAAATTCCGCCAGACCGCTCCGTTTGAAGTTACCCCCGTCCCCTGGTGTGCGGACGGGTTTTATATATCCGAAGAAAAGCCGGGCAACTTCACAGAGCACGCCGCGGGGCTTTACTATGTGCAGGAGCCTTCGGCAATGTGCGCCGCGCCGCTTTTGGGCGATTTGCGCGGCAAACGCGTGCTCGACCTGTGCTCGGCCCCCGGCGGAAAGGGCACCCAGCTTGCCGCCGCTATGGCTGGCGAGGGAGTGCTGTTTTTAAACGAAATCAACTTTTCGCGCGCCAAAATACTTTCGCAGAACGCTGAGCGTATGGGCATAAAAAATGCCGTAGTCACCGTTGCAAGTCCCGCACAGCTCGCGCGCGAATATCCCGCCTGCTTCGACTGCATACTCGTAGACGCGCCCTGCTCGGGCGAGGGTATGTTCAAAAAGGAGGAGGCGGCAATCTCTGAGTGGAGCGAAGAGAACGTAGCGCGCTGCGCAGTCCGCCAGGCCGAAATTCTTGACTGTGCCGATAAACTTCTGGCAGCGGGCGGCAGGCTCGTTTATTCCACCTGTACGTTCGCGCGCGATGAGGACGAATGTCAGGCAGAAAACTTTCTTGCCACTCACGCGGGCTATACCCTGTTGCGGCAGGAAAAGCTGTGGCCGCACAAGGTGCGCGGCGAAGGGCATTTTGCCGCCCTGTTTGAAAAGAGCGGGGGAGATTCGGGTGACTTCGCCCGCATACCAAAATCTAAGCCCGACCCGCGCGAAAAGCTGTGGCGCGACTTTGAAAAGAATTTTCTGAACGTAAAGTTCGGCAACCTGTACGTTTCGGGCAACACCCTGTATTCCCTGCACGAGGGCGCCCCTCTGCCGCGCTTGCAGACGCTCCGCGCAGGCGTAAGGCTGGGCACGTTCGAAGGCAACAGGTTCGTCCCCGACCATTCGCTTGCAATGAGCCTGAAAGCGGGCGAGGCGGAATTTTTTGAACTGGACGAAGAGCGTGCAAAAGCTTATCTTTCGGGCCTTACGCTCGACTGCGGCGGCAGCGGCTGGGTAGTCGCGGCATACAAGGGCTATCCGCTCGGCTGGTGCAAAGTGAGCGGCGGGGTGGCAAAGAATCACTATCCGAAGGGGCTACGCCGCACAACGGCTCACGAATTTTTAGCGCGGGCCGCGCACTAAAAATTCCGTGAGTTTGAGAAACTAAGTTTCTCTTGCCGCGACCGCTAAGTGCCCACGAATTATATAGTCGCGGCAATTCACATAAGTAGAGCTCGCTTGCGCGACAAATGTGGTCGCGCTTAACGGCGAACTAAATTCGCCTTGCGCACAGAATTATTTTAATAATAATTGTCATTTCGCGTGCGCGAGCGAAGCGCTGCCCTGCTGAGGCTCCCGAAGGAAAACGACAGAGCAGCGCAGCGACGAAACTCTGCCGCGTGAATAATGTGGTACAAGAATAAATTTATTGTTTGCATCGGCAGATTGCCTAAAAAACTAGCAATTGCTATTCCGTCGCTTGCGCTCCTTACGACCGAAGCGCAACCTGCCCACTATGTCATTTCGACCAAGGGCGCAGCCCGCGTAGAGAAATCTCAAAAAATGAACATTGTCGAGATTTCTCCGTGCGTTCCCTTCGGTCACTTAGTCGAAATGACAATATCGGTGCTCCTTACGACCGAGCGGCAGTCCGCACTCCCGTGTCATTTCGAGCGGAGGCGATAGCGAGCGGAGAAATCTCAAAGAAAGCGTTGCCGCAAGGCAACTCATCACGCGGGCGCAGCCCGCTCATCACTTATCACGTTGCACAAAGCAACTCATAACCTAAACTTTCTTTTGTAATTGACGTGCACGCGAAATTACAGGCATTTTGTGTTTTAATTGCGCCCCATAGCGGGCGCGTAAAAAAATAAACCCGCCCCGCGACATATCGTCGCGGGGCGGGTTTTTGTTACCCTTGCGGGGATTTACTTGTCTTCGCCTTCGGGCTTGTCGCCTTCTTCGGCATTTTCCGTGCTGTCTGCGGTTCCAGTTTCTTCCGCAGGCGCTTCCTCATTCTGTGCGTCGGGCTGTATGTCCGCGCTCTCTTCGGCGGGTTCAACGCTCTGCACGTCAGTCTGTGCGGGTTCGTCAGCGGTTTCCGCATTGTTCTCTTCCGCGGGAGCTTCTGCATCCTCTGCGGGGGTCTCGGTCAGTCCGAGCTTGCGGATATAGCGCTTTTTCTTGCCCGAGTAAACGTTGCGGTTTGTGAACTTCCTCGTGCTCTTTCTTCTCTTCAAAAGGTCTCTGATGAGTATTGAGAGGAGGGTGAAGATGAGAACTACCGCAAGAACTATCGAAGCAACCAGCAGCCATACGTTGGTGTTATCGGTGGTGTCCTCGTCCTCGTCGTCGTCAGTGTCGTCGGAAGTGCCTATGTCTACCGTCACGTCGGTTGCAGAGTAATCTACGAATACGTTAATGCTGTTTGTTGCACGGTCGTCTACGCTGAGGTATACCAGCGTTTCGCTGTAACTGCTTGCCGTGTAGCTGTAACCCGTCTCGCCGTCGTCCGCGGTCTCTGCGTTGAAGGGAACGTAGCCTTCGTCGTCGTAGAGGGAGTAGGTGTAATACAGCGCGTCGTAATCGGGCTTATCGCTCTTTTCCAGCTTGCCATCTGCCACGAACTCGTCGAACTTGCTTTCAAAGTAAGCAAGGTTTTCGTCCGCGCTTGCAATCACGCCGCTGTCGAGCAGGTTGTGCGCCCTGAACAGCGCTATATATTCGTCTTTAATCTCGCTTTCGTACTTGCCTATGATGTTTGCATAGGTCGTCTCGTCAACGGTTATGTTGCTGTAATCGAATATTACGTAGCTTCCGTCAATGCTTCCCGCCGTTGCGGCGTCGTCGCCTGCAATCGTGCCGTCAGCTTCAAGTCCGCTCACTTCGCGAGCGCCGCTCCACAGCTCCAAGCTGTAATTCATACTCTCGTCGCCTGTGTGAACGTAGAAGGTAACCGTCTGCCAGGTATCGGCAATCTTGTTGCCGTTTGCGTCGTAGCCGAGGTTGTCGTTTGCCCAGTCCATAGTTATGGTCTGGGGGTCGCGCCCGCCGAACAGAACGCCGTTTGCATCGTACCTTGCGTCAACAACGGAATAAAGCTGTTTGCTTGCATTCGTGTTGTAGTAGCGGAGGGATACGCCGCCTTCGCCTATAACGAAGTTTTCTACGGGGCCTACTTCTTCCAGCGTAACGTTTCCGTCTGAATCGGTGTGCGTTACTATATATTTGTATTCGCCCTTTTCATAGCGGAACACTCTGGTAAGCGTACCGTCGGAATCTTCCGCAACGAGGTAGTGGTTAACCTGAATGCCCGTGCCGTCGGTCTTTGCGGCCTCTTCCTTGCTGATATAGTAGATAGTGTCGTTGTCTGCCTCTTCAAGGGTTACGGCCTCGCTGGCGCCTGCCGCCCAGTACTGGGCTTGCTCGTCGTAGTATGCCCTGCCGTAGTTGTACATATTGGCGTACAGGTTGCCCGCCTTGTCGGTATAAAGGCCGTTGTCTTGCAGGTAATAAACGATGTGTTCGTCTGTATCGTAGTCGGGGTCGTTTTCGTCGGGCTCGCCGTCAAGCACGTTGCCCGCATTGTCGTACCAGAAGCTGTATCCGGGCAGGTCGAACGTATTTACCCTTCTGCCGTTTTCGCTGTCGGTGAGGTAGAGGTATGCCACGGCGCCCGCGCTTACCTTAACTCTCGTCGTTATCGCCTGGTAGCTCGAAGAAGCAACGGTGGTGTCGGAATCGGCGATGTAGCCGTAGTTCATTGCGGCAGAATTTTCGCCGAACGTCCTTATGGTGTTTACGATAAGAAGGGGCTGAATGGTTTCAGAGCCGAATATTTCGTTCCACGCTTCCGCCGCGCTCGTTGCCGCAACTATCGACGAAGCGTCAAGTCCCTTGCTGTCAAGCAGTTTTTTAAGCCATACATAACCTTCGTTGCCGGCCGCAAGCTGCTCAACATAATCGCCGAAGTAATCCTGGTTTACAAGTCCTGCGTTCTCGTTGGCGTTTCTTGCGTCGTAGCCGTTTATGTCGAGGTCGGCCGAATCTTTATAAACGACCGAGGCGCTGCCGCCGTTTACACCGTCGTAAGAGGAGGGGCGGGAGATGTTGCTCTGAATGTTGTTGTTGAGCGCGCCGTAAACGTCGTCAAAGTTGTTGTTCGAGCGGTTATCGGTGCTCGTGAACGAGAATGCGGAGGCGTATGTCCCGGTAGAAGCGAGGTTGAATACGTCCTCGTCAACCTTGAAGGTCTGCATATTGGCGATTGCCGCCCAGCCCGCTTTATAATCGGATAATGCAGTGTTGTGTATTGCGGTGTTGCCGAACTGGAATTCAATTCCGAAGGTCTGCTGTTCGTCGGTGGTGTTCTCTACATAGAAGAAGCACTGCACCCAGCCGCCGTAGATGTCCTTTTCGTCGCCCACGTCGAACGTAACGCCCGTCGTGTCTGCCGAAAGGGTGGATATCGTGTCTTCATCGGCTGCGTCGAAGATGTTTATCGTCGAAGCTGTGAAGCCGTCCATATCGGAAGTTCTTACCCAGAACGAAACTATCATATATTCGTCTTCGTTCAGAGTGAACAGGTTGCTGTCTTCAATTTTTGCCGTATATGCCGCCCCGCGCGAGGAGAGGAGCATAATCGCCTTGGTATTCTCGTCTGCGCCGGGAAGCGCGTCCGCGCCCGTAAGGGCGTCCTTTATAAGTTCGGAATACTTTGCAACGCCGCCGTTCGACGAGTTTGCTTTAAGCTCGGAATCGAGGTTTTTAAGGCTGAACGCGCCAACGACGTCTTTTGAAGTATCGATGTCGAGGTCTGCGTTGTAATACTTGCTGTTGCCGTATTCAAGCGCGCTCACGCCTATGGGCGAGGTCTGGCTCTTAGAAGTGAAGTAGTGGTCTGCATCCTCGGTAAGTCCCGCCGAAACGGTGGATTCGCCGAAGTCTACCGTCTGCCTCGTTCCGTCTTCCGAAAGCTGTGCGGTGAGGTCTATGAGGAAGTACCTGCCGTAGCCCGCTTCAAACTTTGCGTTGCCCTTGAAGTCGTCGTAGCTGAAAATTTTGTAATCGTCTGTATCGGTAATGTCGCAGGTGGTATTATCGTCGAGCAGATTGTTTGCCGCGTCTGTGGCAAACTGATAGTTCTCGCTGTCCTCTATGTCGGAATAGAGAGTGCAGGTAATGTCGTCGAAGAAGGCGTAACCTTCAACCGTCTCTGCAAAGTGCCCTTCGTCGTCGGCAAGGCCGAGGCCTACCTCAACCGAGAAGGTCGTCTCGGCAAAATCGCAGCCCTGCACGAAAATGGTGTACTGCACCCAGCCGTTGTTATTTCCGCTTTCCGCAAGGTCAGCCGTGTTTATGCCCTTGATATAGAAGGTATCAACGGTGTTGCCGCCCACGGTCTGCGTTACGGCAATATAAGCGCCGAGTTCCTCTTCGGGCGTAGCGCCGCTCCTGTCGTATTTCAGGTCAGAAGTTTTCACCCAAACGGAAATTTCTGCCGCCGTGTTGGGGTCGAGCGTTATGGTCGAAGCGGAAGAGTAGCTCTGCGCCGTGCCGTAGTGCGTGCCGTCGTCATTGTCGTCGGTGGCGTAGTTGTGCACCATAAGCACGTGGCTTTCGTAAGGCTCTTCAAACTTCTCGTCATAGAAGTAATCGCCCGCGTCGTTTTTATAAAGCGTCACCGTTTCGCCGTTCTCGTCTGTGAACGTGGCAGTTTTGCCGTCTGCGGCGTCGGTTATCACGTCGTGCGTTTCGGGGTTTGCTATAACAGCCTTGTCCGTATCGGTGGCGTCGTCATCGAGCGCCGCCTGGGGGTCTGCATAGGGTATGTCCCATTCGCGCATACCGTTGTAATCTTTGTGGAGCTCATCGTAATCGGGGTCGTCCTCGTCGAGCGCCTCGTTGTCTTCCAGCGTCTGGGCAAGTTTGGCGGGGTCATCAAAGTTTGCCCAGCCGCTCGCGCTTGTGTCCAGAATGCCGTTCATAACGTAATTCGACCTGCTGGAGACAGATTCAGACCAGTTTTCGGGCGTGTAGATTATATAAGTTTTGTCGTCGCTGTCGTCGAAAAACTCAAAGTTGCCGTTTAAAATGGTCTGGGTATCCGAAGTGGAAGAAGTGGTAGTTTTGTCGTCGTCGTCCTCGGTCGTGGTACAAGCCGCGGCAAGGCCGAGCGAAACAGCCATCACGCCCGATAAAAGGGCGATGGCGAACTTCCTCGTTCCGGATTTAAAGCGTAATCTTTTTTTGTACATATAACACCTGCATTTATTTGTAGTAAAGCCGAAACTTTAAAAAAACCGTACTATGATATTTTAATATAAAAGGTGATTATAAGCAAGCAATTTTCCGACCGTTTAAATGAAAAAACGGTTAAATTTATTCAAAATGCGCAAACTTGCATAAAGAAGCGCTTTGCGTGCGGGCAAAGACAAACAAAAAAGCGCCGCACGGCGGCGCGGCGGGGTGTTATATGGCTGATTTCAGGGGCGCGCTACGCGGCGCGCTGTGCGGCGGGGCGGTGGGGCTTGCCAACGGACTTTTCGGCGGAGGGGGCGGAATGATAGCCGTGCCCCTTCTTTCTGGCGCGATGAACTTCGAAGAAAAGTGCGCGCACGCCACCGCCATTTTAATAATAGCACCCGTGTGCCTTGCCAGCGCCGTCGCCTATATAATCGCGGGATATGCTCGGGCGGATATAATAATTCCCGCCTGTATCGGTATGACGGCGGGCGGGGCGCTCGGCGCACTGTTTCTTAACAGGCTGCCGCTTACGGCTGTAAAGGTAATTTTCGTGGCGGTGATGCTCGCCGCGGGCATAAGGATGGTGTTGCCGTGAGCTTTATAATAGTGATGTCAATCTCGTTCGCGGCGGGGCTTCTGGGCGGTATGGGAATGGGCGGCGGCACAATACTCATACCCGCGCTTACAATATTTCTCGGGGTGGAACAGCACGCCGCCCAGGCGGCCAATCTGATAGCTTTTCTGCCTATGGCGCTGTTGAGCCTTAAAATACATTCGGGCAACGGCCTTGTCCGCGCGCGCGGCGCCCTGCCCGTAATCGTGCCTGCGGTAATTCTTTCGGCCGCGTCTGCCGTATTTGCGGCGTATATCCCCTCGGATATGCTCAGGCGGCTTTTCGGGGCATTTCTGATAGCCCTTGCCGCGAAGCAGGTATACGATATGCGCGGGCTTATCAATAAAAAGAGCGGCAGTTAGTTGCCTGTACCGGCGTTGCCGCCTGCCCGCAGAACGGGTCGTTTTTAGTCGGGCGGACAATTATCCGCAAGGGCGGCGCGGGCAATTTTTGCCCGCGCCGCCATTTTTGTTGTTTTCTGTCATTTCGACCAAACGACCGAAGGGAGCGCGTGGAGAAATCTCTTAAATAAACGTCATCTTTGCAGTTTCTCCGCCGCACCGGAAACGGTAGAAGAAGAGTACTGCGCCTTTACGGTATGCCTGCGCTTTTCCCGCCTTGCCCTCAGCCATTCTATTGCAGGCTTAAACGAATACATTTTGAACAGCAGGAATGTCGCCGCGCCGAAAGCGGCAAGCAGAACCCCGCATACAATCATACTCCAAATTGCGGGCATATAGTTTTGCAGTATGCCCATAAGCAGTCTGCCGAAGGCGCAGCACATCGCGCACGCGGCGAGCCCGCGCATAAAGTAGCCCCATATCTTCATTCCGGGGCACAGTTTTTTCAAAAGGCGCAGATTGAGCGCCGCAGATATCACAAAGCTCGCCGCAAGTCCCGCAACGTATGAATATACTCCGATTACGGGCGTAAGCGCGGCAATGCACACCAATGTTGCGGCCGCCCCGCAGAAGTAAAATCCCAGCGTAGCTTTTTCCCTGTTCATCGAATTGAGCACGGTGTTGGTTATCATCGAAAGGCACATCGGCAATAGAATTATGCAGCAGTTCTGCACTATTTCGCCGCTCAGCTCGTTCGAAAACAGCACTTCGCCCACCGTTTCGCCCAAAGAAAACAGCAGAGGTATCAGCGTCAGCGCTATCAGCATAGCCGCCCTCAGCGACTTTTCCACGTCGGCTTTCAGCCTCTCCGTCCTGTTTTTGTAAAAGTTTTCAGAAAGTTCGGGCGCCAGTACCACAGCAATGCTGCCAATCAGCGACGAGGGGATAAACAGTATGGGCACGGCCATTCCTGCGGCAATTCCGTAAAGGCTTACCGCCTCGCCGTCTGTCATTTTGCACATTTTAACCAACAGCATCGGCATAAGCACGGCTACAAGCGAATTCATCAGCGAGGTAGAGGTGCGCATTGCCGTCACGGGCAGGGAAGAGGATAAGAGCGGCTTCAACTGGTTTTTTGGATTCACCAGCCTGCCGCCCTTTTTGAAGTACCAGAAAAGCGATACGAGAAAGGAGAATATGTAGGAAATAAACACGGCAATCGCCGCCCTTCTCGCCCCGTCGGCGGCGCTTGCGGCTCCCGCTACCAGCGCACAGCCAAGCCCCACCATCAGCGCGTCCTCGGCAAGCTCTATAAGCGAATACGGCATAAACTGCTTGTCGCCCCAGAACGCGCCCCTCATCACCGAGTATACAGAAGTGAGTATAAGTCCGGGCAGTATTATCAGAAAAACTTCCAGGCAGCGCCCGTCGGAAAACAGCAGCCCGAAAATTTTCTGCCCGCCGAAAATTATCGCGCAAACGGGCACGGTGAATAAAAGGGTGCTCACGATTCCCGCCGTCACCACGGCAGACTTTCCCGCCGTGTTGCCCAGCGCGTTCTGTTTGGTAATCAGCCGCGAAACAGTCACGGGCACCCCGCTCGAAGCGGCTGTCAACAGTACCGAAAATACCGAAAGAGCTATCTGGTAGATGCCCAGCCCCTCGGCGCCAATCGTGCGCGAAAGCACTATGCGGTATATAAAACTCAGCGTCTTTTCCACCGTGGAAAAGAACGTAACCTGCGCGGTCGTCTTGTAAAGGTTTGTACTCATCAACAATATTCTACAAATTGCGCGCCCCGATTATGTGTGCCGCGCGGCTGTTTAAGGCGGTATGCAAAAAATTTTTTGCCCGTCGGCGCAACTTTTGCGCACTCTTCTGCATAAAATATAGCGATGTACGAGCTTAAATTGGCAAGGCCGCATTTTTACAGAGTGAAGAGGGGGCAGACTGCGGAGCAAATTTCGCGCGTTTTCGGCTGCCCCGTGCAGGACTGCGCCGAAGGCGATATAATAATCATTCCGCGCACGCAGTGTTTTGCCTATTCGGCGCGCGTCGGCGACAGTTTTTGCTCCGTCGCGGCAAAATTTTGCGCGGACGAGGCCGAACTTGAAGAAATAAACGGCGGAGGGGCGGTATATCCCACCCGCGTGCTGTATATCCCCGAAGGTAAATAGCGCACAGCCTTGCTGCACTCGCGGCGCAAATAAGGCGGCATAGAGGAAGCGTGAGAGGCAGTAAATAAAAATCGCGGCAAAACATATAATACATTATAAAATTGCCGCGCCCGCGCATACAAAGCTGTTGGCGGCGGGCATACTGCAAGCGCCGCGCTTCAAACGTTTCGTTCAAAAGCCGAACAGCAGGAAGCGGCGGACGCATACAATAAAGACGGAGGTTAAAATGTCATTTTTTTCCAATTTTCAGTCGGATAAATGTCCCGGCGCAATAAGCGGCAACCCGCTTAACGGATTGTGTGAAAAAGTGTGCATTCAGGCACAAAAGATTTTCGATGCCTGCATCAAGCAGATTCAGCTTGAAAATTACACTCTCACCCTCACCGACCTTACGCCCGCGGACCCTACATACCCGCTTACGTTCATAAGCGCAAAATCCATCACTTCGGCAGGCACCGTGACGGCGCTCTCGGTCGACAGACTCACCGAAAAGCCGGGCTGCGCCCGCGTTCAGGCAACCGTGACCATTCCCGTAGAGGTGCTCTATACCGATGCGAACGGCACCGAAGGCAGCGCGCAGGCAGAAATTACCGTAAAGCAGGACGTTCTTCTGTCCGTTCCCGCACCCTCGATAATGCCGTATAAAATCACGGCGGAAGTGAGCGCCGTGTGCGCCGAGGGCACGTTCAACGAAGGGGAGAACACCTTCACGGTAAACGCCTGCGTGACCATAATTTTGAAGGTTTCGGTAGACGTGCAGATACTTCTTCCCAGCTACGGCTACTGCGCAATCCCGCCTGCCCAGGATTATTCGCAGGAGGTATGTGCGGGTTTCTTTGAACTTCCCCTCTATCCCAGGCAGGGCAAAAACTGTTCAAAGTAAGCACCCGCGCCGCGTATGTTTTTTGCGCGGCAAAAAAGCGATAACTTAATGTTTTCCCGGTATTTGCCGTAAAATAAATTCTCCTTATAAAATGTCGGCGCGCACAATTATGTGCGCGCCGACTGTTTTGTTTTTATAAAGTTTTATATTGCGTTTTTTGGCACAATAACAAGTTTTAATTGCAAAAATAACAAAATAACGCAAAGTTTGATTTTCATTAAATCATTTCAGCAGTTCAACGGTAAAGCCTTCGCGCGCAGAAAAGATTGCAGCGCTCTCTTCGCGGTCTGTTATAACGCGCTTTTTGTCCGCCCCGTCAAAGGTTATGCGCAGCCGCTTGAAATACCTGTCCTTTGTGTGTTCTTCAAAAACAAAACTTGCCCTGTGTTTGTCGGCTATCGCCGCCACGGCCATAAGCCCTATGCCGCTGCCGCCTTCGGCCTTTCTCGTCGTCACCCGCCTCTTGCCCATCAGCTTCAACACGTTAAGGTCAAACGGAGGGGCGTCGTCGCACACGGCTATGTACGGGGCGCCGTACGACGTGCCGAGTTCGGCGCAGATTTTTCCGCCTTTTTTAACGGCGCAGGCGGCGTTTTCGCCCAAATCGCACAGCACCGAACAGCAGTCGCTCAAAAATTTTTCGTCTTTCGCGGGCGAGCCGAAAGCGCCTTCGCCGCATTTCACTTCAAACGCCGCGCCGATGTTTGCCGCCCTGTTCGCTATGTATCTCAGCACCGTGTCCAGGGCCGCGTTGCCCGTCTTGTAAGGCTCGTTTTCCGCGGCGGCATACTCCTCTGTAAGCGCGTTCCTCTCCGCAAGCAGGGCGTCGATTTGTTCAAGCAGCTGCCTGTTCTGTTCGCCGCCGTACTTTTCAAGCGCGTCTTTCACCGCCAGCGCCATAGCGGCCAGCATCTTGTTGTCGCGGTGAATTATCTTTGCAAGTTCGTCGTTCTGCTTTGCAAGCGCCGAATTTTTGTCGCTGTATTCGTCAATCTGCCGCTGAACGACTTCCGCGTTGCGCCTGTAAACGCCCAGCCTGTACCTGTCGGTTATGTGTTTCCGCCACCATATTATCAGCGCCAGACCGCAGAATACTATGAATATCATAATAAGTTCCACGGGCGACTGCTCGGGACTGCCCATACTGAACAGGGTGTTCAGGAAGATGCACGCCGCCGCGGCAAGCACCATAAGTTCAACGTTGCCGTCTTTTTCGGGCGTAATTCCCGCCCTGAACCGCTTTATTCTGAACAGAAGCAAGCTCAGAATAATCTCTATCGCGCCTATCGCGCCGAGCATTATGCAGTCCTGAACGATTCCCTCCTCGGTGAACAGGTATATGGGCATCGCCACGGGCAGGATAGAGGCTATTATCGCCAGTACTGAAATTACCGTGACCAGCCCGCAGGTTATTGTGCTGAGAAGAAGAGTGGGGTAGGTGTCGCCGCGGTACCTTGCCAGAGCATAGGCAAACAGCGCCATCAGCTGTGAAAGGGGTACCAGAATTTCTGCGTACTCCACCAGAAAATAGACGAGCGAACCGTAAACTGCGGCTATGGGCAGGGCCAGGGCGTCGCAGGGTCTCATCTTATTGCGCGAAAGTTTTGCGTATATGTAAGTGCAGCACACAAACAGGGCAAAATTCCTTATAAGCGTGCGTATGAAGAGGTATAAATCCATATATTCGATAAAAAATGCCTCCGTTCGGCAAACCGTTTAAAAAAGCGCCTCCCGGTGCTGTTTTAAAATGCAGTCAGACAACATTAAAAGGAGGTGCGGCTATGTGGGCAGATTTCTGGGAATGGCTTAAAAAATACCTGTTCAATATGTAATTTTTATGCCGTACGGCCCGCGGACGGGCGCGGTGAATACATATGTCCGTAAACGATAACCCGACTGTTGCGGACAACGACAGCAAAACCCGCCGTTTTCGGGCAAAATACCCGTCGCAAGTGAGGCTTGCGGCGGGTATGCCTTTAACTGAACAGTTTTAAAATTCGTTGTTGAGCTTCTGGGCATAGAAGAATATGAATTCGGTGATGGTGGGGATGCCCTTTGAAGATTTGATTCTCGCGGTATAGTTTGCAAGAAGGTCGTTTATGTCGCTGTTCGCCCACGCGCGGTTAATTGCGTTCTGCATTGCGCGCTCAACGCTGTTTTCCGTCTTGTTGTACTTGGCGCCTATAATCCTGCACACGTGCTGAACGGGCTTTTTCATTATAATCATTATGGCGTCGATTAAGTATCTGTAACCCACCGATTTGGCGCTTATGCCCACCTTGTCGAGCTCGTGGCTTATCCTGCGCTGAATTCTGCGTTCTGCCAGCTCGTCGCTCTCCTGGCCGCCGGTAAGCGTTTCGCGCTTCGGCCTCGATATAATCACCGTTCTGGCTATTTTAATGAAGTCGACAACGCTCTGGGCGGAATAACCTTCCTGATTCTTCGTCATTATGAAGTCTGCGCCGTACTCGCGCGCAACCTTGTGCGTAAGCGTGCTTATGTTGTTTGTGGTAACGAGCACGAAGGGAGGACGCGCCACGTCGGCATTTTTCAGCTTTTTAAGGAAGTCGAGTCCGTCGCCGCCGCCTTCGTGAAGTTCAAGGTCAAGAATAATGGCGTCGGGCTGCGCGTCCCACACGTATTGCAGCGCGCGGTTTGAATTGTTCGTCACGCCTACAAGCGAAAACACGTCGGCATTCTTGCCTATTTCCATAATAATGTCCTTGCAGGCCTGGGGGTCGTCTTCAACTAAAAGAATGGTAAGTTTTTCGTCCATAAGTCTAACCTCGTTTTTATTCTGTACTTATTATACTATGAAAAAAGATAAAAAACAATACTAATTACTAAAATTATTGAAAAAATTTTTAAAAATTTTGTTAAAATCTGCAAAACGGGCTTAATATCGGCATTTTCGGCTTGAATTTTTTTACGCGTATACAACAAATACATAAAAAGCAACGCACATTTGTTGGTTGGCGTCGCCCTGTTTTGCCATTCGCGGCAGCACAGAAGTGCTCTTTGAGTGCAAAGCAGGCCGCAAATTTTGCCTTTTTCAAAAAAATGCTTTCCAAACCGTGTTATTTTATGGTATCATTCAGCCGTATGAATATTTATTCTATCAGCGATTTGCACCTTTCGGGAATGAACCCCAAGCCGATGAACATCTTCGGCGAAGGCTGGGAGGGGCACTTTGAAAAGATATGCGCCGACTGGCGCGAAAAGGTGGGCGCCGACGACGTAGTCCTCATCTGCGGCGACATAAGCTGGGGAATCACGCTCGAAGAGGGGCTTTACGACCTCGCCCGCCTTGCGCCGCTCCCCGGCAAAAAGGTATTTATCCGCGGCAACCACGACTATTGGTGGAACGGCATCACCAAACTGCGCGACCGCGCGCCCGACGGCACGTTTTACTTTTTGCAGAACGACAGCGTGCGCTTCGACGGGGTTGTGATATGCGGTTCGCGCGGCTGGACGTGCCCCGGCAGTCCCGACTATACAGAAAAGGACAACAAAATTTACCTGCGCGAGGCCGAGCGCTTCAAGCTGTGCTTCCGCGACGCGGCAAAACTTAAACAGGAAGGCGACAGGCTGATTGCAATGATTCACTATCCGCCGTACAGCTTAAAGAACGGCGAAACGCTGTTCACGCAGTTGTTCGAAGAAAACGGCGTAGACTTTGCCGTGTTCGGGCATATTCACGGCGAGGCGTATTTCCCCTTCCGCAGCAGCAAAAACGGGGTGGAGTACGTGCTCACTTCGTGCGACAAAGTCGGGTTCAGACTGCAAAAAATTATGTAAGCGGCGCCTTGTCTTTAATCAGTGCCGCCCTGCCATTAACTTGTGCGTGCTCGCCCGCCCGCGGCCTGCGGCGGCGCCCGCGTGCCTGCCGCGCATAAAGCTCTCCGTCCCCGCAAGCCGCCTGCGGCAAAAATAATTTTCCTTGTCCAAAATTTATTTTTTGCTTTACTTTGGGGCAAGGTTATGGTATAATCGTCGTTGATAATAAACGGCGGCTTCGCGCCCCTCTTTCCCCCGCGGGGATACGGGGTGCCGCGCGGCCCTTTCAAGAGATGGCTATGGCGGCGTTTTCGGCTGGTTTGCAGGGCGAAAGAATCTGCAAATTAAAACTCAACACGTAATTTTCGGCGGATTGACCGCTCGGCTTTTTACCTTTTTTTCGGTGAAAGCCGTGCGGAAATACCCGCTTTTTTTGTGTAAAAACGGGCGTTTTGCACGTATGCGCCGCGCGCATATTCAAACAGAGGACAATATTCAGAAAGAGGATTTTATGCTTACGAAAAAAGACTTGCTCGGCCTGTACGACGTTTCGGCGGAAGAGATAACCGAAATTTTAGACAGGGCCGAAGAAATGAAGGCGCTTTTGAATAAAGGCAGAAAGGCCGAAAGCCTTTTGAAGGGCAGGGCGCTCATCACGCTGTTCTATGAAAACAGCACCAGAACGCGCACCTCGTTCGAACTTGCGGGCAAATACCTCGGCGCAAGCGAGGTGAATATAGCCGCTGCTTCAAGCTCGGTGCAGAAGGGCGAAACGCTCATCGATACGGGTAAGACGCTCGACGCAATGAAGATTGACTTCATCGTCATACGCCACCCGCTGGCGGGCGCGCCCAAGCTGCTTGCAGAAAACGTGCACGCCTCGGTAATAAACGCGGGCGACGGAATGAACGAGCATCCCACCCAGGCGCTTTTGGATATGTTCAGTATGCGCGAAAAGTTCGGCAAAATCGCAGGGCTGAAAGTTGCCATACTCGGCGACATAAAGCACAGCCGCGTGGCAAAGTCCAACCTGTTCGGTCTTAAAAAGCTGGGCGCGGAAGTTTATATGTACGCCCCCGCAACGCTTATGCCCAAAGATATACAAAAGCTGGGCGCGCACGTGTGCAGAAGTATGGAAGAGGCGATAGAGGGCGCCCACTGCGTGATGGGGCTCAGAATACAGCTCGAACGCCAGAAGGGCGGGCTGTTCCCTTCGCTCTCGGAATACAGTAAGTTTTACGGCGTAAAGGACGGTATGCTCTCCCTTGCCGACAAGGATGCGATAATAATGCACCCGGGCCCCGTAAACAGGGGCATAGAGCTTACCCCGTCGCTCATCGACGGCGAAAACAGCGTTATATGCGAGCAGGTGACCAACGGCCTCGCCACAAGAATGGCCATACTCACCCTGCTTAAAGAGTACAGGGAGAAGAATTTATGAAATATGTGATAAAGAACGGTTCGGTAGTATTCCCCGACGGCGTAAAAAAGTGCGACGTCCTCGTCGAGGACGGTAAAATCGCCGCTCTCGGCGACATTCCCTGCGACGCCGACGTGATAGACGCCGAGGGTATGCACGTATTCCCCGGCCTCATCGATATGCACGTGCATCTGCGCGAGCCCGGGTTTGAAGGGAAGGAAGATATAGAGAGCGGCTCGAAGGCGGCCGTCGCAGGCGGCTTCACGCAGATTTGCTGTATGCCCAACACCAACCCGGTAAACGACAACGCCGTGGTGACCACATATATAAAGTACAGGGCAGAACAGGTAAATCTGTGCAAGGTTCACCCCATAGGCAGCATAACCAAGGGCGAAAAGGGCGAAGAGCTTGCCGAAATAGGCAAGATGGCGCAGGCGGGCGCCGTTGCGATAAGCGACGACGGCAGGTCTGTTATGGACTCTAAGATTATGCGCCTTGCAATGGAGTATGCACACGGCTTCAACTTGAAGTGCCTCTGCCACTGCGAAGACGAAAATCTGGTTGACGGCGGCGTGGTAAACGAAGGCCTCAACTCCACGATTACCGGCCTTAAAGGCAGTATACGCGCGGCGGAAGATATTATGATAGCGCGCGAAATCGCCCTATCGGAAAGTCTCGATATCCCCGTGCACATCTGCCACGTATCCACTTACAGCGGCACAGAGCTTATCCGCAGCGCCAAGGCGCGCGGGGTGAAGGTTACGGCCGAAAGCTGCCCGCATTACTTCTGGCTTACCGACGACGTGATAAGGAGCTTCGATACCTATACCAAGGTCAACCCGCCGATAAGGGAAGAGCGCGACAGGCTCGCCGTAATCGAAGGCCTCAAAGACGGCACTCTCGACTGCATAGTAACCGACCACGCTCCCCATTCGAAGAAGGACAAGCAGGTGGAATATTCGCTCGCCGCATTCGGCATCAGCGGAATAGAAACCAGCTTTTCGCTCTCGTATACCAAGCTCGTGAAGGACGGCGATATGACCCTTCCCGAACTTGCCGAAAGAATGAGCGCCGCGCCCGCCCGCATACTCGGATTGGAGGGCGGCGAAATAAAGGTTGGCGCCCCTGCCGACATAACGATAGCCGACCTCGCCGCAAAGTATGTGATAGACGGCGAAAAGTTCCTTTCAAAGGGCAAGAACACGCCCTTTAACGGCACGGAAGTTTACGGCAAAGTCGCCTATACCATAGTGGACGGCGACGTAAAATACAGCGCGCGGTAATGCGCCGCTTTTGCCGCTGTCTGCCGATATGCAGGCGGGCGCGGCGCTGAAATAAAGCTTATAAGAGAGAATAAAATAAATCAGAGGAGAGGTTTATGATTGATAAACTCATAAAAAAGATAATAGATATGCAGAACCCCACCTGCGTGGGGCTGGATACCAGCTTCGACTACCTGCCCGACAATATGCGCGAAGATATGGCGACTTTCGAGGGCGCGTCCGAGGCGATAACCGAATTCAATATGAACATAGTAGACAAGATAAGCGACATCGTTCCCGCCATAAAAATACAGGTTGCCTACTATGAAATGTATGGCTACGAGGGCCTCAAAGCCTTCAACTATACAATAAATTATGCGCTCGGCAGGGGTATGGTGGTAATCGCCGACTGCAAGCGCAACGACATAGGCTCCACCGCTGGCTGCTACGCAACGGCATACCTCGGCAGGACAAAGATTAACGAAAAGAAGATGCGTGCCTTCCCCGCCGATATGATAACGGTGAACGGCTACCTCGGCACCGACGGCGTCGCGCCCTTCATCGAAGAGTGCAAGGCTTGCAACAAGGGCGCTTTCGTTCTGGTAAAGACGTCAAACCCTTCGAGCGGCGAAATTCAGGACTTGAAGCTGGAAAACGGCGAAAAGGTGTACGAGCGTATGGGCGCTCTGGTAGAGGAGTGGGGCAAAGACCTCGTCGGCAGCTACGGCTATTCCGATATAGGCGCGGTAGTGGGCGCAACCTACCCCGAACAGGGCGCCGAACTCCGCAAAAAGCTGCCTCACACATTCTTCCTCATTCCCGGCTACGGCGCACAGGGCGGCTCTGCCGAGGGCATAAAGGGTTGCTTTGATTCGCGCGGACTCGGCGGCATAGTCAACAACTCGCGCGGCATAATCTGCGCTTACCGCAAGCCCAGGTACAGCGGTATGTCCTATTGGGAGGCGGCGCGTGCGGCGTGTCTTGATATGAGGGAAGATTTGCGCAAAGTTTTGGGCAAAATGGGCTAAGAATTTTGATAAGCGTCGCATAACTTTGTTGCGCTGCGGTAACCTTCGGTCATTTACTTCTGTGTAAACTCCCTCAGGCTTTCCTCGCTCGCCTCGTTCTGCTCGCTTCTGAAAATTCTTAAAGGGTTCACGCAAACGGCTCACGAATTTTTCGTGCGGGCCGAGAGCTAAATTTTTCGTGAATTTGAGAAACTAAGTTTCTCTTCGAACTAAATTCGCCTTGCGCATTTAATTATTTTTGAAAATGTCATTGACGCGATTGACCTGACGGTAGCAATCGCTATTCCGTCGCTATCGCTCCTTACGACCGAAGCGGAGAAATCTCAACCTCATAAAGCCTTATTAAATTTATTATGAAAGAACTTTTAGCAATTGTAAAAGAGAATATTGAAATCGCCAAAGACATATGGTCTGTAACGCTCACTTTGCCCGAATCTGTCGGCAAAATCAAGGGCGGACAGTTTGCCAACCTCTCGGTGGGCGACTCGTCCTTTCCCCTGAAAAGGCCGCTCGGCATCTGCGCCACAGGCGGCAACGACATAACGCTCTGCTACCAGCTCAAAGGCGACGGCACCCGCGCAATCTCGCAGGCCAAGGTCGGCGACAAACTCTCCGTACTTCTGCCGCTCGGCAACGGCTTCGACTTGGGCGACGCCAAAAAGATTGCCGTAATAGGCGGCGGCGTGGGCGTGTTCCCGCTCGCGGCGGTGGTGGACGAGTACGCGGGTGAAAGGCAGTTCACCTCGTACATAGGTTTCCGCGGCATAGAATACGCCTGCCTCACCAAAAGGTTTGAAAGGGCCGGCAAACTTATCGTATCTACCGACGACGGCAGTATGGGCTTTAAGGGCAATGCCGTTCAGACCTTCCTCGCCGACTACGAAGAGGACAAGTTCGACCTTATAATCTCCTGCGGCCCGCCCGTAATGCTCCGCGCCCTCAAAACGGCGCTCAAAGAGCGCAAAATTACCACGCGCTGCCTTGTATCGCTGGAAGAGCGTATGGGCTGCGGCATAGGCGCCTGCCTCGTGTGCGTGTGCAAAAAGACCGACGGTCACAACGCGCGCGTCTGCAAAGACGGCCCCGTGTTTGAAATAGGCGAGGTGGAGTTATGAGCAATCTTTCGGTAAAAATCTGCGGCGTAAACTTTAAAAACCCCGTAATCGCCGCAAGCGGCACCTTTGGCTTCGGCAGGGAATATAACGAGCTTTACGATATCTCCCTCGTCGGCGGCGTAAGCACCAAGGGCCTGACTATGGAGCCGCGCCTCGGCAATCCCGTACCCAGAATAGCCGAAGGCAAATCGGTTATTTTAAACGCCGTAGGCCTCCAAAACCCGGGCGTGGAACAGTTTATAAATGACGACCTCGACTGGCTCAAATCAAAGACCACCGTCGTCGCCAACGTGGCGGGCAGAACGCTCGAAGACTACGAAAATATCTGCGCGCGGCTCGACGGCCTCGCCGATATGATAGAACTAAACATCTCCTGCCCCAACGTGCGCGCCGGCGGTATGGCGCTCGGCATAAAGCCGGAGAACGTGGAGGAGGTTACAAGGCTGTGCAAGGCGCAGCTTAAAAAGACGCCGCTGATTGTAAAACTTTCGCCCAACGTAGAGAGCATTGCCGCAAACGCGCGCGCGGCCGAAAGGGGCGGCGCCGACTGCATATCGCTCATCAACACCCTCACGGGTATGGTGATAGACATCGAGCGGCGCAGGCCTGTAATCGCCAACAACACGGGCGGCGTTTCGGGCGCGGGCATAATGCCAATAGCCCTCAGAATGGTGTACGAGGCGGCCCACGCCGTAGAAATTCCCGTGATAGGAATGGGCGGCATAACCTGCGGCAAAGACGCAATAGCCTTTATGATGGCGGGCGCGAGCGCCGTGCAGGTGGGCACGGCAAACTTTACAGACGGCTACGCCATTCCCCGCATCGTAAAGGAGATGGACGAGTGGCTCGAAAGTCACGGCATAGGCGACGTAAACGAGATTGTGGATACGTTAAAGCTCAACTAAGGAGATAAAAAATGGAACTTAACTACAAACAGCGCTTCATAAAATTTATGGTAGAAAACGGCGTTTTAACGTTCGGCGAATTCACGCTCAAAAGCGGCAGAAAGGCGCCCTACTTCATAAACACGGGCAACTACAAGACGGGCGCCCAGCTTGCCCGCCTCGGCGAATACTACACCGAATGTATTGTCGATAACGGCATCGACGGCGAAACGCTCGTCGGCCCCGCCTACAAGGGCATACCCCTCGCTGTCACCACGGCGGTGGCGCTCTGGAACAACCACGGCAAAGACCTCAACTACTGCTTCGACAGAAAAGAGGTGAAGGACCACGGCGAAGGCGGCCTGTTCGTCGGCAAACAGCTCAAAGACGGCGAAAAAGTCATTCTTGTGGAGGATGTAATGACCTCGGGCAAGGCACTCAGAGAGATGCTCCCCAAACTCGAAGCGGCCGCAAAGGTAAACGTCACGGGTATGGTAATCAGCGTAGACAGGCAGGAAAAGGCACTGAACTCCGACCTCTCCGCCGTGCAGGAAGCGTATAAGGAATTCGGCATAAAGGTATATTCCATCGTCACGATGGAGGACATAATTTCCGCCATAGAAGAGGGGATAATCGAAGGCAGACAATACCTCGAAAAGATGAAGGAATACCGCGCCGTATACGGCGCTTAAAATGCCCCGTTTGCCGCGCGCGGCGCATAATCGGGTAGTTTTAATAGTACTATGTCACGCATAAAAGCCCGATTTTCGGCAATTTTTTGCCAAAAATCGGGCTTTTTTTATATCTGTAAACAACAGACCGAATTTTTAAAATGTGCCGAAGCGGTAGCCGTTTTCTTTGTAATATTCTATTATTTTTCTCGTCGCATCGGGGGTGAAGGTCTTGTTCGTGGAGTCGTGCGATAACAGAACTATGTTGTTGCAGTCGGCGCTCGTCGCCACGGCGGAGTTATATAAACTTTGTGCGTCTGCCTGACCGTACTCCGCGTCGCGCGTGCTGGCGTTCCAGTCCACGTACCTCAGCCCGTGCGCGAGCACGGCGGAAATCAGCTCGTCCCTCAGTCCGTAAGAGCCGCCCGGGAAGCGGTAAACATCAGAGCGCCTGCCCGTAATTTTCTCTATTACGGCGTTGCATTTGTCTATATCCGCTATCAGCGCTTCGGGGGAGCTGTAAATGTCGCGGTAGTTGTGTGTGTAGGAGTGTACGGCCACTGTGTGCCCGCTCTGCGCTTCGCGCCTTATAAGGTAGTCGCGCTGCTCTGCCTGACGGCCTATAATAAAGAACGTGGCTTTCACGCCCTCTTCGTCAAGAACGTCGAGTATTTTGGGCGTAATTCTGTCGCTCGGCCCGTCGTCGAACGTAAGGTATACAGTCTTTTCGGCAGATTGCGAACTGTCTGTTTCGGCAAACGAAAATGCCGACCGCACGCCCGAGCAGGCGTTTGCGATAACAAGCACGGCTATTGCTGCGGCAAGCATAGTGGCCGCGGCGGCAAAAAACTTTCTGTTCATATAATAATGTTGTGTAAAAATGCCGTAATTACAAGCGTAAAAAAATTTTTCCCTGCGGCGAGTAAAATTTTTTATGGTGCGCATACTGTTTGTATCAATCAGGAGGTAATTTATATGAGATTGAACAGCGGCGATTACGCTCCCCGCAGCGGCTCTTACAAAGTAGTGGACGCTCAGGGCAAGACGGTGAACACCATTTATATCGCGGAGGGCGAAACTATGCCTCCCACGCAGACCAGCGGCTGCCACTATGAATTTGCCGGCGAGGAATAATCGGCTTTAAGATGAACGATGCTGAAAGCGCATCGGGAAAGACAAAAGATTAAGGTATTATTGAGAATTAAGATATATGGCGCCGCCGCGCGGGAGTCCCTGCGCGGCGGCGCCTGCATTTTGCGTTCTTTTAAAGTTTTTCAATTTTTATATGCGTGCCGCTGTTTGCGTATTGCCGTTTGCGCGCCGCGCCGATTACCTTAATTCCACTTTCAGAACGGCAGAGGCGGTTGCCGAGGCAAGGTATCTAAGCTCCCTTGCAAACAATACATCTCCGTAAAGGCAGTCGGCGGCAAGCGAGGTAAGCTCAACAAGATAAGGCGTAAAGCAATTGCTCCCGTTTTCTGCAAGCAGGTCGGCGGTGTCTCTGTATGTGTATCTCAGCCGCTCTTTTGCTTCGCCCTCGCCCAGCCGCAGGAATACTTCGGTGCAGTCCTGCACATCGGAACACAGCGAAATAAGGGTTTCCAGAACATACTTATATTGCTCGGCATTGCTTTCGGCGCCGTATGTTTCCAGGTAAAACCGCAGGCGTTCGGCGGTAAGAACGTAGCTTTCGGTCACAGTGGCGGAAAGGTAATCGCACAGCGACTGAGCCTCACCCGTAGTGCCGCATACCGCCGCCACGGCGTGGGCGCTTCCGCCGTAGTCAAGTTCAAACCCCGCCCAGCCCGCGTTTTGAAGAATACTGCACATCTCTTCGCTGCTTTGAGCGGCGGCGGGAGTGCAGCAAACAAAATAAAATTTGGCCCTGATGCGTATGGCGCTGTTTGCGCACGCAGAGAGTGCGACTGCGCATATGAATATAATGGCGGCAAGCAGAACGGTAAAAATTGCGGTGCGGCCTGTTTTTTTGCGTAAAAAATCAGGCATACCGTATTTTACTTGCGATGCGCAAAAAATATGTTGCGCAATGCGCGGCAAATCGCTTGCAAAATTATTAAATTCTGTTATAATAGTTAAAGTCAGCGGAAGGTAAGCAGGCCATATGCTTCAAATCTGTAATTAAATAACAATGCTACTGTGGCTCAGCCGTAAGAAGCAGCTGATTCGTAGTAAGCAGGCCATATGCTTCCAATCTGTAATTGAATAACAATGCTACTGTGGCTCAGCCGTAAGAAGCGGCTGATTCGTAGTAAGCAGGCCATATGCTTCCAATCTGTAATTAAATAGCAATGCTACTGTGGCTCAGCCGGTAGAGCAGCTGATTCGTAATCAGCAGGTCACCAGTTCGAATCTGGTCAGTAGCTCCAAAAGCCAAGGGGCGGACGATTGTCCGCCCCTTGGCTTTTGGAGCTGCTCGCTAGCCGCTCGAAATGGCTCGTTCGGACTTTGGCGCGCAAGCGCCAAGTCCTGCCGTGGCTCCGCCCGCAGGGAGGAAACGGCAGTACCTGGTCAGTAGCTTTTGTC
>ERZ1643246.889-NODE-889-length-35412-cov-6.952372_pt1 | contig 35412 bp, 27 predicted proteins | sample MGYA00579265_ERZ1643246 | MGnify/ENA primary metagenome ERZ1643246 (study PRJEB29033, sample SAMEA4952261) | chicken gut metagenome | biome: Broiler Chicken; feature: Gastrointestinal Tract; material: Caecum | place: Ireland | collected 2018 | study: Broiler...
CGGCAGCCGCGGTGACCCATCATGGGGTTGAACTCGTGCAGGTCGGAGATTATCTGCTTGATCTGAGCGACGGTCTTGCCCTGCGCCTTTGCAAGCGCCTCGATATCGGCCTCATCGGTGGGAACGAACTCATGGAGAGGGGGATCGAGGAAGCGGATAGTCACGGGCTGGCCTTCAAGGGCCTCCATCAGGCCTTCGAAGTCTGCCTGCTGCATGGGCTCGATCTTGGCGAGAGCGGCCTCGCGCTCTTCCTTGGTGTCGGAGCAGATCATCTCGCGGAATGCACCGATCCTTGCAGGGTCGAAGAACATGTGCTCGGTACGGCAGAGGCCGATGCCCTGCGCGCCGAAAGCAGCCGCCTGCTTTGCATCCTTGGGGGTGTCGGCATTGGTGCGCACGCCGAGCGCCTTATACTTATCTGCCAGCGCCATTATCCTGCCGAAGTAACCGCTGTTAGGGTCTGCGGGAACGGTGGTGATGAGGCAGTCGTATATCTTACCGGTGGAACCGTCGAGGGAGAGAGCGTCGCCCTCCTTGAATACCTTGCCTGCGAGCGTGAACTGCTTGTTCTCCTCGTCCATCTTTATGTCGCCGCAGCCGGATACGCAGCAGGTACCCATGCCGCGGGCAACAACTGCCGCGTGCGACGTCTGGCCGCCGCGTACGGTGAGGATGCCCTGGGCAAACTTCATGCCCTCGATGTCTTCGGGAGAGGTCTCGAGGCGGACGAGAACGACCTTCTTGCCTGCCTTGCCCTCCTTTACGGCGTCCTCTGCGGTGAACACTATGGAGCCGGCAGCGGCGCCGGGGGAAGCGGCTATGCCCTTGCCGACCACGTTGTTCTTGTCTGCCGCCTTGAGGGCAGCGGCGTCGAACTGGGGATGAAGGAGCATGTCGAGCGACTTGGCGTCGATCTGCATGAGCGCTTCCTTTTCGGTGATCATGCCTTCGTCGATGAGGTCACAGGCGATCTTTATAGCGGCAGCGGCGGTGCGCTTGCCGTTACGGGTCTGCAGCATGTAGAGCTTGCCCTGTTCGATGGTGAACTCCATATCCTGCATGTCGCGGTAGTGCTTTTCGAGTATATCGCATACGCCGAGGAACTGCTTGTACACGTCGGGCAGGACCTTTGCCATCTCTGCTATGGGCATGGGGGTGCGCACGCCTGCAACGACGTCTTCGCCCTGGGCGTTCATAAGGAACTCGCCCATGAGGCCCTTTTCGCCGGTGGCGGGGTTACGGGTGAACGCAACGCCGGTGCCGCAGTCGTCGCCCATGTTGCCGAACGCCATCATCTGCACGTTTACGGCAGTGCCCCAGCTGTAGGGGATGTCGTGGTCCATGCGGTAAACGTTTGCGCGGGGGTTGTCCCAGCTGCGGAATACCGCCTTGATGGCTTCGAAGAGCTGTTCCTTGGGATCGTTGGGGAAGTCCTTGCCGATCTGGGCCTTATATTCGGCCTTGAACTGGTTGGCAAGGGTCTTGAGGTCTTCGGCGGTGAGTTCGACGTCGTACTGAACGCCCTTCTCTTCCTTCATCTTGTCGATGAGCTTTTCGAAGTATTTCTTGCCGACTTCCATAACGACGTCGGAGAACATCTGGATGAATCTTCTGTAGCAGTCCCAAGCCCAGCGGGGGTTGCCGGACTTGGCGGCTATCGTGTTTACAACGTCCTCGTTGAGGCCGAGGTTGAGTATAGTATCCATCATGCCGGGCATGGAAGCACGCGCGCCGGAACGTACGGAAACGAGAAGGGGATTTTCCTTGTCGCCGAACTTCTTGCCGCAGATCTTTTCCATCTTGTCGATGTACTCCATGATCTCCTTCTGGATAGAGGGATTGATCTTCCTGCCGTCCTCGTAGTACTGAGTGCAGGCTTCGGTAGAGATGGTGAAGCCCTGAGGCACGGGAAGGCCGATCTTGGTCATTTCCGCAAGGTTGGCACCCTTACCGCCCAGAAGTTCGCGCATGTTAGCGTTGCCTTCGGTAAAAAGATAGCAATACTTTTTAGCCATTAAAAGTTTTCCTCCAACTTAAATTTTATCTTATTCAACGCCTATATTTTATAATAAATATAAATTTATTGCAAGCGTTTGAAGTAAATATCCGTTAAAAATATGGTAATTTTTTACATCCGGCGCGGTCACGACATGAAAGAACGCACACGCCCGACGGAGAGCCCGTCACTCCGCCCGGAGCAGCCTTATATATTCGGACAGCCCGTTCAGGCGCGCGTCCGTTTTGAGCGCAAAATATTCCCTGAGCAACCTGAGCGCCCGCACCTTGCCGTCCTCCGTGATATCGCCGCACGGACGGCCCCCGGCGGCGCGCAGCACCGCGTAAGTGGAGCCGCTCACCCCGGCGCCCGCGCCGCAGTCCCGGCAGGTAAAGGAGCCCGACTGCATGTCGAAGCGCAGCCTGCTTTCGCCCGCGAGGTCGCGCCCGCATACGTCGCACGCTCCCGCCGAAAAACCGTAGCCGGACAGCCGCAGCGCCCGCACGAGGAACTTTATCAGCGCAAAGCATTCGTCGTCCGCGCACATATCGCGCAGGCCCTCCACGCAGGCAACGAACATCTCCGGCGAGGCGTCCTCCTCGAACGAGAGCGCGGAAGCGGCCTCGCACAGGGCGACGGCCGCGTAAAATTTACCTATGTCGCAGCGGAGGTCGTAAAAACTTTCGCCGCCGCCCGCCTGGATGACGGTATACCTGCCGCCGCGGCCCGAGAGCACGTATTCGGCAAGACAGAAGGGCTGGGCGGCAAATTTCAGCTTTGCGCCCGACTTTCTTACCCCCTTTATGCCCGCAGTCAGCTTACCGCGCTCGGCGGTGAGCAGCGTGAGTATTTTGTCGTTTTCGCCGTAGTCCGCAGCGCGGAGCACGAGCGCGTTCACCTTTATTTCCATCGCGACCTCAGAATTTGCGCCCGCGCACAGTGCGCGGGCGCAGAAGTAATGTAAATCCAGGCACGACGTGCCGTTTATCGCGGCATATGCACCGCCGTTTTACCATTCAATGTTTGCCGGAAAGCTGTTTATAAAGCATATAGTAACTTACGCTGCCCGTCTTTTCGAACATCTTCCACGCAAGTTCAGCTGCGTCTTTGTCACGTTCGCGCATACTCCCTCCCCTAAGAGGTTGTGCAGCGCGGCGGTTATTATGCGGCAAAGAGCGCGCTCAGTCCTTTTTTACCTCGTAACCGTAGTCCCTGACAAGCCCCGGCCTGTCGCGCCAGTCCTCCTTTACCTTGACGTATGTGGTGAGGAACACCTTTGCGCCCAGAAACTTTTCCATATCCTTGCGCGCGAAGGAGGAGACCTCCTTTATCGCCGCGCCCTGCTTTCCGATGAGTATGGCCTTGTGCGAAGGCTTTTCGCAGATTATGTCGAGGTTGACGTCGTACACGCCGTTGTCGCCGAGTTTGAATTGGTTTATTACGACGGCTATGCCGTGCGGCACCTCCTTGTCGAACTTGAGCAGTATCTTTTCGCGCATGATCTCGGCGAGCATGAATTTTTCGCTCCTGTCGGAGACGATGTCCTCCGCAATGACCTTTTCACCCTCCGGCATGCGCTCCGCAAGCGCCTGCACGAGTTTTTTAATGTTGGTACCCCTGCGCGCCGAGACGGGGAACACGTCGCAGTCGATGCCCGCCTCGTACAGTTTTTTTACGTCCGCGGGGATATTTTCGCGCGGCATGATATCCGTCTTTGTGTAGGCTATTATCATGGGTATGCCGAGAGACATGTACTTCTTCATGAGCGCGACGTCGCCCTCGGCGACCCCCGCATGGCCGTCGTGCACGAACATTATGAGGTCTACGCCCTTCGCCGCCGTTTCGGTGGTCTTCATCATCACGTCGGTGAGGTAAGTGCTGCTCTTATATATTCCCGGCGTGTCGACGAACACGAGCTGATAGTCCTCGCGCGTGAGAATGCCCAGCACGGCGTCGCGCGTGGTCTGCGGCTTGGGTGAAACTATGGATATCTTTTCGCCGACGAGCACGTTTATAAGCGTGCTCTTGCCTGCGTTGGCCTTGCCTATTACGGCGATAAATCCGCTGCGCATCAGCTCCTCCGAAGTTTGCAGTTTTGCTTTATTTTATACATATATGCGGGGCAATCAGTCATTGCGCGTTATCCCCATGCGGGTGAGGATACGCTCTTCCTTGGCACGCATTTCCGCCCGGTCGTCATCGAGTATATGGTCGTAACCCAGAAGATGGCACAATCCGTGCACGACCAGGTAGTGCAGTTCCCGCCTGTAGCTGTGACCGTACTCCTCCGCCTGCTCCTTTGCGCGCTCTTCGCATACGGCTATGGAGCCGATGAAAATTTCGCCGTTTTCGGTGAGGTCGTAGGGAAAATCTGCCCTGCACAGCTTTCTGCCGCGGATGTCGTCGAGCGCGGGAAAAGAGAGCACGTCGGTCACGGAATCGTTGCCGCGGTGATGCGCGTTGAGGGCGCGTATCTCTTCGGCGCTTACGAACACCACCTCCGCCGCCAGCGGAGCGTCGGCGGAAAATTCGCCTTCGAACGCCCTCGAAATTGCCGAAAAATCAAATTGGTCGCAATATATGTTGAGTTTATCCATGGTGCTTTTTGCTTATTTTGAGCTTGGGATACGCCACGCGCGAATGATATACGCCCGTGAGCTGCGAAACGACCGTGAGCTTTATGGTGGTGAGCTCGCTCATGGTTATGTCGCAGTGATCGAACTGTTCCAGGTCGAGCCGCTCTTCGATTATGTTGCGAACCAGCTCCTCCACCTTTTCGGGCGTGCGGCTGGTGAGCGAGCGCGCGGCCGCCTCCGACGCGTCGGCTATCATGATTATCGCCGCGATCTTGGTTGCGGGGGTGGGACCGGCATAGGAATAATTTTCGATGTTGAGCTCGCCGTCGCTCATCTTGAGCGCCTTGGCATAGAAATACTTTATGGGCATGGTGCCGTGGTGCTGTATGGCAATGTCGGCGAAAAATTCGGGCAGGTGTGCCTTGCGGATAAGGCTGGCTCCGTCGCGCGTGTGCGAACGGATTATATCCACCGAAAGTTCGGGAGTGAGCTCGTTGTGAACGTTGTAGTCCGTCTGGTTTTCGGTGAACATTTCGGGGTTTTTGAGCTTGCCGACGTCGTGGTAGTATGCAGCCGCGCGGGCAAGTTCGGAATCTTCGCCTATGGCCTGGGCGCACGCTTCGGCTATCTGTGCCACCGTCATGGAGTGGTGGTATGTGCCGGGCGCGTTGTTTTTGAGGCGCTTAATGAGTTTGGCCTGTTCGGATGCAAGCTCGCGCAGGCGGAAGATGGTAAGTTCGGAGAACACCGCCTCGAACACCGGCAGCAGGAACATATACAGCAGCACCGAGAAGAAGGACGAAAGCGCGCCGTAAAGCAGCATATTGAGCAGCTTTTCGAACTGTTCTGCATCCACCGTGCCGAGCAGGACGGTTATGACCTCGATGGGGATGAGCAGCACGAACGCGATGAGCACGCTGCCTATCCTCGTCTTGATTTTGGGCATTACGAATATGCCTATCATGCCCGTGCAGAACGCCACGATCAGCAGATTGTAGCTTATTGAAGCCCCTGACGCACTGAACAGCCCGGTTACGTCGGAAAAGTTATCGAGTATGAACATCTGCAGTGCAGAAACGATGTTCAGAAAAATAGCCTCGCGCCTGCCGAGCAGGGTGACCGCCATGAGCGGCAGAAACACCATGGGGCGCGCGGAGGGATTTACGTATTTGCCTATCAGGAAAGATGCGAGCATCGTCACCGCCTGGAGCAGGAACACCTCGGCTATCTTGCCTGCGCGCAGGATATATTTTTTGTTTTCGAAATAGAAATAGCAGTAGGTTATGCCAGAAACAATGCAGAACGAGATGCATATCAGCACTATTCCGTTGGTGTTGTTCTTTATATACTCCGTAGTGCCCGCGCCGTTGTTTATGGCGATCATCAGCAGAAATATGGCGAACAGTACGGCAGTGCCCAGAATATAGGCAAAAGCACCAAGAGTATATGCCTTTTTATCGTTTTTCACCTTTTTCGCTTTCGCTCCTTTTATCGTCCTGTTCGTATGCGCGCACGATCTTCATCACGAGCGGGTGGCGCACCACATCTTTATCCGTCAGGCGGCATACCGCTATGCCGTCTATATCTTTGAGCACGCCTATCGCATGGACAAGCCCGCTCTTTTTGCCTTCGGGCAGGTCGACCTGCGTGGCGTCGCCCGTGACTACCATCTTGCTGCCCTCGCCCATGCGCGTCAGAAACATCTTCATCTGTTCGCGCGTGGTGTTCTGCGCCTCGTCGAGTATGACGAAGGCATTGGAGAGCGTTCGTCCGCGCATATATGCGAGCGGAGCTATCTCTATGGAGCCGCGCTCCATCAGCTTCGTGTAAGTTTCCAGCCCGAGCATCTCCTGCAGCGCATCGTATAGCGGGCGCAGATAGGGGTCGACCTTGGTCTGCAGATCGCCCGGCAGAAAGCCGAGTTTTTCGCCCGCTTCAACGGCGGGGCGCGTTAAAATTATCCGCTCGACCTGCTTGGACTTATACGCCTGCACCGCAAGGCACACCGCAAGGTAGGTCTTGCCCGTGCCCGCGGGGCCCACACCGAACACAACAGTGTCCTTTTTTATGGCGTCTGCATAGCGCTTCTGCCCTACGGTTTTGCACTTTATCGGCTTGCCGCGGTGCGTTACGCCCACGGTGCTGCCCGAAAGTTTGAGTATGTCCTTTGCGCGGCCCTCCTTGGAGAGCTCTATGCAATACATTATGCGGTTTTTATCTATCGGCTCTCCGTCGGCGGCAAGTTCAACAAGACATTCGAGCACGTCCTCGGCAAGCAGGACCTTGTCCTCGCCGCCGCTTATGAGGATATTCAGCCCCTCGACGCGCAGCGTTACGCCCAGCTCGTGCATTACCACGTTTGCGTTTTCATCGAAATTGCCGAGTATCTTTTGCAGCCTGTCCACAGACACGGCGTAAACTTCCCTTGTGATTTCTGCCATATATCAAAAACTCAGTCGAAATTTATACTTATTGTGTGCAGATAACTGAATTTAACTTCGTAGATAACCCCTTCGGCGACATTGCGCACGGTGTGGGTGCGGGAGATGACCTGCTCCTCCCCCGCCCAAATCAGCGCCGCGGAATAGGCGGCGTTCAGGTTTTCCTCGCTTTCGCGGTCGGCGCAGTAGCTCACGCCCGCCGCGCACTCTATCACGGCATAGCCCGAAACAAGGCAGGGCGCGCCGTCGTTTCCGTAAGCGGCGATGAGCGCGTCCCCCTCCGCCACATTGCTGCCCGCGGGCACGAGCGGCGTGCCGCACACCGCGACAAGCTGCCGCAAAATGCCGCCGCGGTCGGCTTCGAGCGGGATAAAGCCTGCAGGAGGGGCGCCCTCTTCCTCCGTCTGCACGTCGATATACACCACGCTGCCGCGCTTGTGCACCGAACAGAATGTGACCGATGGCAGCGACAGCACGCCCGAAATTATCTGCGTCCCGTTCTGCCTGTAAGGAGCCCACGTTTTAAGCCCTGCGGCGCGCGCTATGCCCAGCACTGCGTTTTTGAGGTACGCCCCGCTGCCCGTTACCTCCACGCGGAGCACGAACAAGTTAGAAATAAGGCACACCGCGGCAAAGACGGCGCAGCCCGCAAACAGGAACGCACGGCGGACGGCGAAGTTTTTAAGGCGCGTTTTAAGGCTTTTGCGCTGTACAGAGATATTATAACACGGACTTTGAAAAATTGCAAAAACTTTTTGTACGAAATCGTCGGGCACGGCAAAAGCGAGCCGTGCGCCCTGCTTTTTGCACTCAAAGACGGGGATGCCCGCTCGGGAGAGCTTCTTTAATGCGATCTGCGGCGCGGCGACCACCGTAAAATGCGTAAGATTATTCAATGCTCACCCTCCGGATATCTCCGCGCAGCACCACGTCGCCCTGAAAGTAGCTCTCCACGGCAAGCCCTTCGCCCTCCGCCGTGAGCACGAGCTTCCCGCAGGAAAACACCGCCAGCTCTTCGGTGAGTTCCAAGACGGCGGTCACGCCGCGGAAATATGCCAGCCTGCCGGGGCACACGGTGACGGCGCGCCCCTCTTCGGCGCCCAATTCTTTAAGCAACTGCGCGATAAGTTTCATATAAAAAGATATGCGCCGCGGCACGATAAAATGTATGCGCAAAAGTCATGCGCCGCGGCATGGTGCCGCGGCGCATGAAGAGGTTTTAAGTTATATAACACCTTGCCGTGTTTCAGAAGAACTTTGAATACCTTTCGACAAGCTGAACGACCTCGTCCCAAGTAAGCATACCCTTGCCGATAGCCACTTTGAGATACTTGCCGTTGAATGCCTCGAACACCTCTTCGGAGACGAGCCCGCCGAAGTCTTCACAGGTGAACAGACCGTACTTTTCGATGTCGGCAGCCATTGCCTCTTTATCGTACATCATTGTGTCGGAGTCAACCTCGAAGATATTGAACAGTCCGTCTATGCCGCCCGGCATCGAGAGCATGCCGTTTACATAGTAGCACAGATGCCCGAACGTTACGGGGCTCCACGCCGTAGTCACCTCGCGGGTTATCACCACGTCGTCCAGCCTTACCTTTACGTTTACCGGGTTGCCGCTTTCATCGACGGTCTGTTTTGCAAACCAATGTCCGATATAATCGGCGGCGTATCTGTCGAGATATACATATTCGTTGAGGTCGTAGTCCCAGAATCCGTGTTCGGAGATGACCTTGACCGTGGTGCCGTCGGAGAATATGAGGTTGACTATCTCGTACTCGGTTTCAGCCTCGGAATCGACGAACACTATGGGCGCGGAGTCGAACGTGCCCGTTTCGAGGTTCCACACGAGCAGCAGTTCGTCGCCCGTCAATTCTTCCACGGGCTTCTGGCTGCCGTCGGCAAGCGTTATCAGCGTGCCCGCCGCAATGCAGTTTCCGGTTGCAGATATGGTTACATTTGCCGAAGGCATCTCAAACCGATATTCCGGAGCGCTGATAATTTCCCCCGTTGAAGTGTATTTCACCTCGACAGTCAAATCGTCCTCATCCGTAGTCACTCTAAACTGAATCGTCTGCCCTTCAGGATAATACCCGTCGGTAATATCCACGTCTGCATTTGATTCACTTACGGTAAGCTGATATGCCCAGCGGACGTACACGACGGTGTTATCTTCGTCGATAGTGCCACACTGCGTAGCCCAGTCGGAAGATATATACCAGCCGTAGAGCCGCGCGCCCGTTGCAGAGGTCAATTCCTGCGGCAAAACCGAGCCCTGCGTTACGGTGAGCCCTTCGGGAAGAGTGCTGCTGCCGCTTACCGCCCAGATAATGTAGTAGCTGTCGCCGTCGGCAATTTCGGTCGCGCCGCTTACAAATTCAAGCGTGCCGTCCGATAAATTGTCCGACTGCTTTGCCCAGCCGAGGAAGGTATATCCCTCTGCGGAAGGAGTGCCGAAATCGTTCAGGGCAGTATTTTCGCCGATTATCACCTCGGCGCCGCCATTTCCGTAAGTCACAGAGCCGAGCGTGAAATCGAAGGCGCTGTTCACCGTTATTGCGGGGATTTCGAGCTTATTGAAATACACCTTTACGTCTGCTGCGGTCTGCGGCATTGTGAGCGTTGCCTGCTCAGATCCGCCGTTGAGCGTTACGCCTGTGAGCAAATACATCTGCTCGTCGTTTGAAGAGAAGGTTATCTGCGCGCCCGCCATTACGTAGGTCGTGCCGCCGAACGTACATGTGCTTTCGGGATCGACGGCATATCTGCCCGCGTTTGCGTTTGCGGAAGTTTCGCCGTCGCTGGTGACGAGATATTCAACGGAGAGCGGATACCACCTTGCCGCAGAGGGCTGAACGGTTATGTTCACCGCAACGCCGCAGCCGCTTATCGTTACGTCGGCAGTAACCGTATAGCCGTTTATAAAGCCGCTTACGTCTGCCGTGTGGGCGTTGATCTGTTCGGTGAGCAGGGTTGCAAGCCCGCTTCCGATAGCCGCCACGTCGGGAGTGCCGGAGACGGTCACGAGCATGTTGCCGCCCGCCGAAAGCACAAGGCTGCCGCCGAACGCCGTTTCGAGCCTGTCGTTTGCATAACCGAGCAGCTCGCCTTCGCCGAGGCCGTCTATCTGTTCGGTAACGGTTATTCCGCTGCCTACATATACCCAGCTGCCCGAAGTATGAAGGTTGCCGATTTTATGGTACGTTGTCCAAACCACAACGGTGCTTGCATTGAAGCAGAATGTGTTTTCGGCAAGATTGGAAACGTTGTTGTAATAAATATTCGTTGACGACGATGTTTCGCTGCTGTTGTTGCCCACTCCGTAGAATGGATATTCCTTGTTGGCGTCGTCGTTTTTGTCACCCTGCGTGCCCATGTTGTTGCAGTAGTCCATAGTATTGTTGAACTCTACATAGTCCGCAAGGAAGACGATGTTTTGCATCCTCTTGTTGTCGAGGAACGCCCTGCCGTACACTTTGGTAATGCTTGCGGGCACGACTAAGTTTATTATGGAGTTGGGGAATGAGCCGTCGGAGCCGCGCATTGCCAGCGCGCCCGAGGATATTTCGGTGACGGGCAGGCCGTACCATTCGTCTTCGAGCACGAGCAGCTGCCTGTCGTCGGAGCTGGCAAACAGCGCGGTGGTATAGCCCGTAACGGCGTAGTGGTCGCCGTCTATGCAGGTGTATATCACGCCCTCGTGAGTCACGGTGGCGGGCACAAACTTGCCGTAGAGCGCTTTATCTTCGGATACGCCGCCTTCGGGATTATATTCTTCAGTGCAGGCGGGATCGGTGTACCACCTGCCGTTGACAAGGACGTTGGTGCCGTAGACGTCGGTGGGCAGCGCGCTGCCTACCACTGCCTGATAATCGGTTATTTTTGTGCCGTCGGAGGCGTACAGCGAGAGGGTGTATACCTGCTTGTCGGTGCGCACTCGCTGGAACCTGTAAACGCCCTGCGCGCTGACCGTAGACTGCTGCGCATACTCTGCCGAGGCGTCGTAGGCTATCCCTTCGGCAGAGGGCTCTTCTACGGGCACATAGATATATGCTACCTGCGCGCCCTCGCCGTTTTCGGTGACGCCGGGGTTATCGAAGTCGTACAGATATACCGTAGAGTTCGGCTTTACTCCATATGTTGCAATGAGCGAGCCGTCGAAGTCGTAGACCTCTACCGTTGCCCAATCGGGATCGAGCACCACGGTGGGCCTGTATGTGCCGCCCGTTACATATTCGCCGAATATCTGCGTGGAGCCTTCGGCGACGCCGCTCTGGTTGCCTTCGTAATAGTTGAAGTTTATTCCGCCTTCAACGGTGGCGTTCGCCGCGGTAAACAGGTTTGCCGCGGGCGCGTCGAGCGTAGTCGAGTCGTCGTTGTCGAAACGGTTATATGTGAGATCGATGCCGGCACTTATGTTTGCCACCCCGCCGAGGTTGAGCGCCATGTATACTTTAAGCGCCTCTATGCCGTATTCGCCGCGCTTTATGCCGAGGTCGAGGGTGGTGCCCATATCGCCGAGCAGCAGTCCCGCGTTGAGCGAGCACATGTAGTAGTCCTGCGCGCCCGCAAGCCCGAGGTTGGAAAGCGCCGACGAGGAAGACGAGCCGAAGTTGGTCACCTCCTGTCCGCCGATGTTCACGAGCAGGCTGTTGATATAGCCGAATACAGACACGGCTTCGCCGCCCGCCGTCTCCCTCTGCCCGTAGAGATAGAGGTTGTCGGGATCGCTTACGCCCGAGGATATACCGTCGAACGCGTCTCCCGCGGCACCTTCAATAATGCCCCAGGTGCTTGAACCCATGCCGAGCAGCCAGGGAAGTATGGCTGTGGTCTCGTCGCCCTCGAGCAGGTTATCTATAAGGTATGCGGGCGTCATTACGCGGTATGTGTCGCCTCGCATGAGCGTGATGTAGCCGTCGTAATAGGTGAAGCCTATCTTTGCAGCGCTTGCAACGGGGAAGAAGAGCGCGGTGTAACCCTGCAGGTCGCCTTCGAACGTGGCGACGAGCTTGCCTGCCTCGTCTATGCCTGCGGTGAGCTTTACATTGTTGATATTTATCGTTGCGGAGATGATGCTCACCGAGAGGTTGACGGAGAGCCTACCCTGCGTGAAGGTATAGAGGGTGTTGACCTCGCCCTCGGGGGCGTAGTTGGATGCCGCGAATTTATCGAGGTCGCCCAGAAGGTCGGCAACGAAACCCACATCGACGAAATCTTTATAGTCGCCGCTGTCGTAGCCGTGCTTTTCGGTGCGCTGCGCAACGAGCGAGAGCCAACCTTCGCCCTCTGCCGACGACGCGGTTATGGTTATGCCGCCGTCGCCGTCCGCCGAAATCGCGGCGGAACCCACGGTAGTTTCCATGCCGAACATATCCAGCAGGTTATCTATGTTGAGGATTATAGCCGAATCGCTCACCGATACTATCTGCTTGAAGTCGAAGGAGAGCAACATTCCGAGGATGTCGGCAAGGGTGCCGCTCTCCCCTTCGGACAGAGTATCCGTATAGGCGGCAGCCGTTGCCTGAGCGGGCAGAACCCCCTCTATTATCTGCATGAGCGCGGGATTTTCCAGAAGGGCGAGTATATTGTCGACCGCCTTGGAGATGTCGGAGGCGTCCATCGACACATCCATCTCGCTCAGCTGAATGTCGTTTACCCTGTCTATGGAGAGGTGTATCCTGCCGTTCATGTATACAACGCTCGCCTGCATGGTGAAGTCGCCCACCGTGAGCTCGTCTATCACCAGCTCCACAAGTTTGCCGTTCTCCTTTTGGGCGGTGCCGTCGGAATAGGTTATGCCGTCGGTGAAGTACAGGGAAGCGTCCACATACACGCCGGCAAGCTCTGCAATGCCGCTCTTGGCGCCGTCTATTTCAAGCTCCGTGCTGTAAGTCTTGCCGCCGAGGAACGAGCCTACGTCTATGCTGTCGAAGGCGTTGAAGATATAGTCGAGCGCAAGCCCTATGAGGGTGTTGTCTTCGGTGAGGCGCTTTTCCGAATATCCGGCAAAGCCGGGGGCAGCGCCGCGGCCTGCGCCCACGCTTACGTCCTCGAAGCCGAGCAGAGTCGAGCCGTTTATTCTGAGTTCGCCGTCGAAGGCTATCGCGTTTTCCTCCACGGCAAAGTCTATGCCGAGCAGGTTGAGCACTATGGCGTCCTCTATCTGCCCTATGGTTATGACGGGCTCGCCGAAGATGTTGAGCACGGAGAGTATGCCGTCGCCGCCGAAGATGGCTTTGAGCAGGTCTGCGGTGAGCGAGGAATCGCCTTCGCCGGCCGCGGCAGCTTCAAATCCTGCCGCCTCAGCCATGGCAACCACGGTTTCGCCCGCGCCCTGCGCCGTGAACTTATCCACAAGCTCCGCGATGGCATTGACCTGCGCCTTTAAGTCCTCTATATCCGCCTGAGTTATGACGAGCACGCTCTTTTCTGCGGCATAGGCGCCGTTGAGCGCTATCTTTATTTCGTAACCGCCGTTTGCGGCCGCGGAATAAGTAAGTTTAAGTTCGGTGGGCGAGCTGTCCTCTGCGCCGCCCGCCGCCGCGTCGAGCGTGAGGTCGAGGGCGACGTAGTCGACAACGCCGCCGTCCGTCCAGCCGACGGTGCCCTTGCCGCCGAGGTTGAGCGAAACGCCGTTTATGTTGAGCTGCGCGCCGCCGATGTCGAAGTTGACCGCCGTTGCGCCGTCGAATATCGCCGCCGCGGACTGCACGAGTTCTATTGCCCTGTGCGCCTCGAGGTAACCTTCGGGCGCGGAGGGAATGGGTTCGCCGCTGCCGAAGATCCCTGCCTCAAGGCCGAGCGCGGGCATGCTGCCCGTGAGCCTTCCCCCGTCTTCGCCGGGCGCGTATTCGAGCGATATATCGCCGAGCGAGAGGTCTATGCCGAGCATGGCGAGCACGCCGTCGGCGTTGAGCGTCGCGCCTATCACGCTGCCGTTTGCCGTAACTTCCTTTATTACCGAGCCGAAGTCGAGAGAAAGTATCCCGCTTATGAGCGCGCCCGTATCCAGACCGCCGAGGCCGGCATAAGTCTGCGCCTCCGCTCCGCATGCGCCCGAAATGAGCGCCTGAACGGTATCGGCAAGTTCGGCTATGTCGCTGTATACCTTTATGTTGAGCGACGCTCCTAGCACGTTTTTGAGGTGAAGATACGCCCTGCCGTATTCGCCCGTTTCGTCACCATATATATAATATACGTCTGCATCGAGCAGCGCGTTGCCCTCGCCGTTTATAAGGCGCACCGCCGCCTGCACCGTGAGGCCGCTTATATCCAGTCCGCCCTCTATCTGCAGCCTGAGCCCGTCGAGGCCGTCGCCGAGGTCTGCCGCACCCAATTCGCAAAGCAGATCGGAGAGTTTTTCACCCTCGAGCGTGAGCTCCGCACGTATCTGCTCGGAGCTGAGCAGTTCGAAGAGACTGTCCGCCGCGGCATTGACGTCGAAGGGCGTCTCCGCCTCCTCGTGCGAGATGATGTCGGCCGACGAGGGCGTAAGGCCGAGCGTTACCGGAATCTCCTGCCCGTTATAGGCAAGCCCGCCTATTGTCGCGTCGGCAAGCGTGAACCTGTCGCCTTCACCGCTGAAATTTATCTCGGCGTCCAGCGCGAAGCCGGCAAGATCGTCGAGAGAGAGCGTTATTTTTGCTCCCTGCTGAGTCTCTTCCATCGCAAGGCCCGCAAGCAGTTGTTCAAGTATGTTTTCCGTGCCGTCCCCGGCCATCGCAACGACCCCTGCGGACTGACCGTTCAGCGAATCCGCCCATGCGGAAAATTTATCGATGATATCGCCGAATGTGCCGATATCGGCAGTGAGCGCAAAGTCGCTGCTGTAATATGCGCTGACTTCGCCTTCCTTGAGCTGTATGTACAGATCCTGGCCGTCGATGTTTTCGTCGGCGGACAGCGCCAGGCGCGCCTCGACGGAGCCGAGGATGTCGTTTGCGAGGTTGTTGAGATCGATGCACAGGAAAAGCCTGCCGGCATACCGCCTGCCGCCGAGATCGAGCGCGATATCGAACTGCTGGCCGTTGCCGTTGAGCATGCCCTCGAACGCGCTCATGAGTACGGTTATCACGTCCGCCTCTTCCTCGCCGCCGTCGCCGCCGTTCACCGATTCGAGCGTGCCGACCACAGGCTTATAGCAGCTTTCATAGAGGGCATAGTGCTCCCCGTCGAAGGTCTCCTCGCCGTATGAATACGTCGTGGTCGTCTTCGATACGCTCGACATGGAGAAGATGTAGGTAAGCTGCGAGTGCTCGTCTGCAAATATCTCGAGCACCCTGTAATCGTCGTCGAAGGTGATCGTGAGCGTTATCTCGTCGAATTCGGGCAACCTGTCGAGCCCGCCGCGCGTCATCATGGCATAGCGGTAGTAATAGGTGGCCTTGGGCGCGTCAAGCTCCACCACCTGCGTGAATGTGCCGTCGCCGTTGTCCGTGACGGGCTGCCAGCCGGTTATCGTCTCCTCGTTGAGCAGATACACCGTCATTTCGGTGGAATATTCGCCGTAAGTGGTGAGATATGCATCGCGGTCATAATATAAGATCTCTTCGCCCCACTGCGCGCTCGTGCCCGTGGTGGAAGAGTTCGGGCTGTCCGTTTCGTGGCGCATGTATACGCCCGCGCCCTTGCCCTCTTCGTTGCCCTGCGGAACAAAGCATGCCTGAGTGCCCGCGGCGGTAAAGCCGTAGGTAAAGTCGGACGAGACCATTATGCCGTCCTTATAATCCTTGTAAGAATTGGTCGTCTGCGTGGCTATGACAGCCGTCGACGTCGTCTGCGACTGCGAGTGGTATTCGCTCTGCTGCCCGAGCGTCCACGCGAGGTAGCCCACGGTATCCAGCCCGCTCACCGGGCCTTCCGCGAGCAGGTCGGAATAGCTCTTGCCCTCTGGTGTGGCAAGCTTATAATTCTGCTTGTTTTCCACCGATATATCGGACGTGCCTTTAAGCCCCTGGATGTAGGAATAGCCCCACCAGATGCCCACTGTGCCGCCGAGGCCTATAATGAAGCCGAGCACGGCGATGAGCGCGAGCTTGAGTTTTGTGTGTCCCTTTCTCAACTTAACCATATTTTCACCGATAAAATTATTTACGATATATATAGTGCGCACCTCTGCACACGCGTATTATTATAGCCGCGCATGCGCAACTTGTCAAATAAATATGACTGTTTGTAATAAAAACATATTACAAAACCCGCAGACAAAATATGACAATTTTTTCCCTTACAAGGCAAAACAGGCGGGCAAAACGGCGGTAAAATTATAAAAAACGAGGAGAACGGTCAAACAGCATGACAAAAAAATATTACATAATCTCCGCCAAGGGCGGTGCCGGCGCCACGACCGTTGCCGCAGGCCTCGGGTTCGCGCTTGCCGCCGCGGGCGAGCGCACGCTGATAGTGGACGGCGACAGCGAAAACGGCTGCGGGCTTACGGTATGCGGCTGCGAAGGGATGCAGGTGTTCACGCTTGCCGATTATGCCCGCGGCGCATGCAGGGCAAAACAGGCCATGGTACAGCACCCGTCGTACGGCAACCTTTACATTATGTCCGCGCTCGGTTGCAGAGAGGAGAGCGCGGTGTGTTCGGCGGTGCGCGAAACGGAAGGGCTGTTCGACTTCGTGCTGTGCGACGAGACCGCCGCCCGTGCCTGCGAAAGCGCGATAGCCGTGACCGAGCCGTACGCGCCCAGCATAAAGGCCGCCGCAGGGGTAGTGAACGCGCTGCGCGACGGCGGCAAGCCCGCGGGACTGATAGTAAACAAGGTGAACGGCGGACTGATAGTTAACGGCAGCACTCCTCCCCCTTCGGAGATAGCTTCGGCACTGGGCGCCGAGCTGATCGCGGCGCTGCCCGAAGACCTGGCGCTGACCGTGGGCGTGTGGAGGCAGTACAGCAAAAAGCATTACCGCGCGGCAGCGGCCGCACTGTGCGGAAGAACGGTAAAGACGCCCCGTCCCGAAGCGGGATACACGGGCGCGGGCGGGTATTTCAGGCGGAGGCTGAGGGAAAAGATATGAACGCAGAGAGCATTTTGCAACGCGAAAGCATGCCGCAGGCCGAGCGGGAGCTGTTCGCGCGCGACATAAGGCGGACGGCGGAGGAATATTTTGAAACGGACGGCGTGGAAGTCGACGTGACGCGCACCCCGAACGGATACTCGGTGTGCATCCTGCTTGCGGCAAAGCGGATAAAGAAGATGAAAAGTATATAAAAACGCCTCCGTGCAGCACGCACGGAGGCAGGTATATTAAATTGAACGCCGCATATTGCCGCGGCAGCGTGTTTTTACGACAGCCCGAAGATCATGCCGACCGCCGAACGCAGCTCCTGTCCGTCGCCAGATATCGGCAGCGGCGCCTCCACCGTTCTGCAACCGTCCGCGGCGGAGAGGCCGACGTCGTGTATGGTGGTGCCGTCCGGCCAGTAGATCTGGGCGGTGGTGAGTTTGAGCGCCTCGCCCGTGGCGGGATTGTAGAACGAGGTCTGCATAATACCCTTGCCGTAAGTCCTGCCGCTCTTTGCCTGTTCCGCGGTCAGGCCTACGGAGTCGAGATAGCTCTGCGAATATTCCGAGATATATATGTCCCCGAGATCCAGCACGCCGTAGCTGACAAGGCAGCCTATGAGCGCCTCGGAGGCGCTTGCCGTACCGGAATTGGCAAGGACATATATATCCGTATCCGCATCCACCACGGCGCTTTCTCCGGCGCCGTAAACGGGATAGCTCTCCTTCGAGCCGTCCCTGTAGCGCGCCTCCATGGCAAGGCTGCCGTCGCGGCAGCTTTCAAAACACCCGGCGATATGCTGCATGACGTCCACGTAGCCGCCGCCGTCGCTGCGCAGGTCGATTATGAGAGAAGTGCATCCAAGCTCGTTGAACTTTGCCATGGCGGCTTCGAACTGCGCGGGCGCGTTGCCGTAGAACTGCGAGAGCCACACGTATGCCGCGCCTTCGGGAAGATAACTTATCGCGTCGCCCGCGCTCTCGGTCAGCTCGTCGGCGTCTTCGCCCGTGAACGTCCATGCCGAATCGTTGGTGGCAAACAGCACATAGCTTGTGGCGTACTCCGCCTTTGCAAACGTAAAACTTTCGCCGGAGGCGCAGTTGACCGTGACCTCTTCGCCCTCTCCCGCCCTCGCGGCGAACGAAGAGAAGTCGTCGAGCGAAGCGAACTGAGTAAGCTCGCCGCCGAGCTCGCCCGATACCATTACGTCGCCGGCGCGCAGGCCGCTTGCGAATGCGGGCGAATTGCCCAGCGCGTTGACCACCAGCACTCCCTCGCCGGGGAGCCAGGTACTCGAAATGCCGAAGCCGCTCCTGTTGCCCGCGTTGGATTCCTGCAGCTGCTTATACTCCTCGGCCGTATAATAGGCGGAGTATATGTCGAGATATTTTTCCACGAGCGCGTCGACGGCCGTTTCGCCCGCGTCGTCGGTGTCGATATCTTTATAATAGTATTGTTCTATAATGCCGAGCGCCCAGTCATAGGGCGTGGCGCCCACCGAGCCGCGCGTCCACCAGCCCGCAAAAAACACAAGCACGAGCACCGCGGCGGCTGCTACCCCCGCGGCTATCGCGCCCACTATCTTTACAGTTTTTTTGTTCTTCATTCAGTTTACCCCGTTCCCGCGGGCATACACGCGGTAGAGCACCCTGAACGCCACCGCGTCGTAGAACAGGCGGATATCCAGCCCCGTGAAGCGCTTTATCTTATCCAGGCGGTACATCATGGTATTGCGGTGCATGTAAAGGGCGCGCGCTGCCGCGGAAATGTTCAGACTGCTGCCTATAAAGCACTCTGCAGTGCGCATGAGTTCGGCGTCGGCAAACACCTTTTTCAGCCCGTTGAGATCGCAGTAAGAGGCTATTTTTTCCACCTGCTTCGCCGTGAGGCATGCGGCGGCTTCGTCCAGCGCGGCGGCGATCTCGTCCTCTCCGTGCCGTTTCAACTGTAATTTTTCTTCGTTCATATGCACGATCTCCTGTGCCGCGGGCATACGCCCTTTTGTGTCGGCATAATAATTATACAACTTTGCGCCGCCGCTTGCAACGAACGGTGTTAAATGTAAACGAAAAAGTTTTGAAAACAATGTGAACTTTCCGTCCGGAACTTATTTTGCACAATTTTGAAAGGTTTTAATGGCGGAGTGAAGCGAAAGGGCAATGTAAAATAAAAAAGTGAAAATATTTTACTTTTTAATGTTGATTTTGCCCTTGACAGAATACCATTTTTGTATTAGAATAATACATAGATAGCGGTAAAGGAGCAAGTGCCCTTTGCCCCGCCGTTTTGCGGCGGTTTCGAATCAGACAAATAATCACTGACGGAGATTTTATTATGAGTAACAACAAACAAAGCAAAAAGTATCTCTCCTTGGTTACCTACTGCTTGGCGCTCGTATGCCTCCTGCTGGGCCTGTTCCTGCCTCTGTTCGACGGCAGGAACCTGCTCTTCATGATGCTTCCCGACGCGTTCTGCACGACCTTCGGTCTCAACGCGACCGAGCTGGGTGACGCATTCACACGCGCATATCCCATCATATTCACCGGAACGACCAAGGCATTTGACTTTGCCGCTTTCGCTATCGTGATGTATGCGTTCGTAACTGCGGTAGGCATTATAATGCTCATCCCCGTGATTGCCTCCAACTCCGAAAAAAAGACCGCAAACGTATGCGCCTACATAGTTGAGATCGCGGCGGCAATAGTGCTGTTCATGTACACCGTGATCGAAATAATGCTGTACCTTACCGCAAAGACGGACGGAACCGGCTTCAACTGGGACTACGGCGTTATCGGCATCGCATTCGGCGGCGTGTTGCTCATGCTCATCATCCAGTCTTTCGGCTACAAGAAGGGCTCCGGCTTCATGAAGCTGATCGTGTTCATACTCGGCGCGGCAGGCGTGCTTGCGACCGTAGCGTTCACGACGCTCGTCGGAATCAAAGAAACTTCGCTGTTTGACGGCAAATTATTCATATCTTTCTTCGGCCAGGCCGACGGCATCAGCGCACTCACCATGCTGCTCACCGGCGGACTCGACGCGGCTCCCCTCCTCTTCGGCGCGGACGACATCAAGTCTACGATAGCCATCATTGCAGTGGCATGCGCCGTACTGCTCGCGCTCGTGAACTTTGCACTCGATATGGCTGCCATAGGCGCGACCACGAAAAAAGGAACGCTTGTAACAGACATAATAAGATATGCCCTTGAAATAGTTGCACTCATACTTGCAGTCATAATGATCTTCGTCATCAATCAGGAAGGCATAAGGCCCGGCCTGCTGATGTATGCTCTGCTTGCGATCGCAGTTATCCAGCTCGTGATAGCATCGATAAGGTGCGCGGTATTCCGCCCGGCAGTGAGCAAGGAGACCAATGCCGAGATCCCCGCGGATTACTACGACGATACCCTCGTGGTAAAGCCCGAAGAAACCGTTGCAGAGCCCGCATATGCCGCTCCTCAGCCTGCTCCTCAGCCTGCTGTTCAGCCTCAGCCCCAGTATATACAGCCCGTATATCTGCAGCCTGTGTATGCACAGCCCGCTCCTCAGCCCGCGGCACAGCCTGCCCCCGCCCCTCAGCCCGCCACCACGGTAAAGGCAAGCAGCGACGGCGTGGTTTACACCGCAAAGGAAGTTTATCGCGGACCTACGGATTCCTTCATGTCGAGGCTGACCGACAGCGAAAAGATAGAGTTCTCGAAGCTCTTCCTTGAAAAGATAAACGGCTCGTTCGCAAATGTCCCCGACTATGTGATAGGCGGCGACAACAAGGAGTTCTTCTCTTCGATATTCATCTATCTGGGCAAATTCCGTCCCATGCTCTCCGACGGACTCATGAACAAGTTCTATAACGAGCTCAACCTGCTCAACTGAACACCATAAACGATTCGCGCCCCGCATCTGCGGGGCGCGTTTTTGTGTCCGTTACGCAAAATGAATTTGCACAACATTCTGTTTTTTCAACGCCTCTTACCCTCCTAAGCCCGCAGACTCGCCATACCCGTGTCGCCATTCCCCTGCGGGAGCCTCGTCAGGGCTCTTGAGCGAGCCCCGGAAAGACGGCAAGTGTGGGTACTTTACCGCAGCTCCATTGCCAAAAATGAAACGGCTTGCACAAACGCGAGGGAATGAGCACGCGGGACTAATCGCTTTTAGACGACGTTATATTTCATTTCAACGCCTCGCATCTTCTCCCTTAACTGTAAGCTCGCCGTCCACCTTCAAGGCAGGAAGACAGAAAAGCGGGCTGACAAAAAGCGCGGGCGCAAATGCGCCCGCGCTTGAGATGAGGAAGAATGAAAAGAGTAGCCGTGTATGTTATTTTTCGCCGTTGTGCCGTTTTATGCTGACCTTGACGGAGCAGCCGTCGGAGGAGATGCCGCTGCATATCGCCTTGATTATATACAATCCCCTGCCGCCCTCGGCAAACACATCGGGCAGGCAGGCGTTCAGCTTGTTGCAGTCGGTGCCCGGCGACGAAACGGTTATAACGATGTCGTCGGCGTTAAGCGTGCCCTTGAACTCCGCCTCTTCGCCGAGATGCCTTATGACGTTCGTGATCAGCTCGCACGAGACGAGCCTGCTGTCGAACACGTCGTCGTCGTTGACGTCGGCGCTGCGCAGATAATCCAAGAAGGGTCTGAGACATTCATTGAGTTTTTTGAGATCGTCAACCCTGAACGTTATCATTATAAAAGCGCTTCCTTTAATTTTTCAACTATCTTGCGCTCCGCACGCGAAACGAACATCTGGCTCACGCCCAATATCCTGCCCGCTTCGGCCTGAGATTTGCCCTGAACGAACCTGAGCGCGACGACCTGTTGTTCGGTGGGGCTGAGCTTCTTTATTTCGTCGCGCAGCGACTGCATGTCGTCGAATTTTTCAAACGAATCGACGGGGTCTGGTATCACGTCGTACAGCATGCCCTCGCCGTCCTCACTCTGCACAGTGCCGTCCAGGCTTACGGGATGACGGCTCTCCATCGCCTCCATTATGACTTCTTCGCTCTCCCCGAGTTTTTCGGCAAGCTGTTTTACCGTGGGTTTTACTCCGTGCTCCTTGTAGTATTCGTTTGTCTCTTCGCGTATCTTTGCGCCAAGGGTATATATCCTGCGCGGCAACCGCACCGCACGCGAATAATCGCGGAAATAGTTCTTTATCATGCCCGTTATAGTGGGCGTGACATATGTAGTGAACTGATTGCCGAGATCGGGATCGAACTTTTCCACGCCGAGGATGAGGGCCTCTGATGCGACCTGAAGAAGATCGTCGTACTCCACCCCCCTGCCCGCAAACTTTTTCGCGAGTATCTCGGCTATGTACATATAGTTTTCCACGAGCTTGTTGCGTATCTTTTTATCGCCCGTCCTGCGGTATTCGCGGAACAGCTCGTTTGCCTGTTCGTTTGTCATCATAATTCAAGCGTGACGCCGCATATGACGCCATCGCGCCTTTCAATGCCGCACTTTTCGACCAGCGCGCCTATCAGCGCGAGCGAAAGTTCGTTGTCTGCCTCGCAGGGGGTGCCGCCCTCGCCGCTGAGCACGGCCTTTACGCCATCCTGCACGCTGAACTTTGCGCACAGCCGCTTAAACCCGCTGTTTTTAAGTATGAGGGCGCTCTCCGTTATGCACACCTTGAAATCTTCGGCGGCGTCGACGTCCTTTTCTGCAAGCGAGCAGAACGCCCCGGCAACAAGCCTGAGCGCGGTGTTGAACTCGCTGTGTTCAAGATCGAAACTAACGCAGAATTCTTTCATCAGTCTATCTCCATTATAGTGTCGAGCGCACAAATCTGGAAGAGCTTCTTTATCCTCTGCTGCACGTGCCTGAGCGCAAAAGTGTGCCCGTCCTGTTTGAGGTGTTTGAATATCTTTACGAACGTACCCAGCGTGGTACTGTCGATAAACGAAAGCGCCGAGCAATCGAACTCTATATCCTTTTTATCGTGATTGTAGATAGCCGTCACCTGCTGGTAAAAGTCGTCCGATACGGCCGAATCGATCTCGCCGTACAGCGCTATGACAAGTTTGTCTTCTGCCGAAATGAGCCTTACGTTCTGCATAGGTATTCTCTCCTTTGCGGCGGCCGCCCTGCCGCCATCGTTTTACAATTATATATAACCTGCAAGCGCACTGTAAAAACACCGCGCCCGGAAAAAGATATCGATTTGCATAATTTATCGATATTTTGTATAAATATTCACATCGCGGACGTGCGCGCGGGTATTCATTTGACAAAGCCGCGGCTTTGTGCTATTATGATTAAAATAACGCAAAAAAACCAAGTCGCGCAAAAATTTCTGCCGCGGCGAAGGGGGCAGGTAATTTTGGATTTCAATGAAGCCAACCTTTTAGTCAAATATTCATACGCCATCTCCGAACTTGCGGAAAAGAGCGCGCTCTCCAACCGCATAGACCCTGAACTTTATGCAAAGTACGACGTAAAGCGCGGCCTGCGCGAACGAAGCGGCAAGGGCGTACTGTGCGGGCTGACCGAGATATCAGACGTAGTTTCATGGGAGGAAAAGGACGGTAAGCGAAAGGAGATACCGGGCATACTGCGCTATCAGGGCTACGACGTAAAGGACATCGTTAAAAACTGCATAGCAGAAAACCGCTTCGGATTTGAAGAGACGGTGTATCTTCTGCTGTTCGGAAAACTGCCCACGAGCGCGGAATTTGAGCAGTTCAACGAGATGCTCTCGGAATTCAGGGTGCTGCCGCGCAATTTTGTGCGCGACATAATAATGAAATCGCCCAGCCGCGACATGATGAACATGCTCGCGAGGTGCGTGCTCAACCTTTACAGCTACGACCCCGACCCCGACAACGTGAGCATCTCCAACGTTTTAAGGCAGTGCCTGCAACTGATCGCGCAGTTCCCGATGCTGGCGATATACTCTTACAGGGCATACCGCTATTACGACACCAACGACGGCTCGCTGGTGATCCACAAGCCGCGCCCGGAGTATTCCACGGCGCAGAACATCCTGCATATACTGCGCAAAGACAACAGCTTTTCCGACCTGGAAGCGAAGGTGCTGGACATTTCGCTCATCCTGCACGCAGACCACGGCGGAGGCAACAACTCCACCTTCACCACGCACGTCGTGACATCTTCGGGCACGGACACCTACTCCTCGATGGCGGCGTCGCTCGGCTCGCTGAAGGGCCCCAAACACGGCGGCGCGAACATAAAAGTCATGCAGATGATGCAGAACATAAAGGAGAACGTGCCCGACTGGAAGCCGGCCACGATAACCGATTACATAGACAAGATCTTAAAGCGCGAGGTATTCGACCACGCAGGCCTTGTCTACGGCATGGGGCACGCCGTGTATACCCTCTCCGACCCGAGGGCAGAGATACTGAAAAAATACGCCGAGAAACTGGCGGTGGAGAAAGACCGCATAGAGGAATTCCATCTCTACGAGACGGTGGAGAACGCAGCAAAGCAACTTATAAACGAGCAACACAAGCTCTCCAAGCCGGTATGCGCGAACGTCGACCTGTATTCAGGATTTGTCTACTCCATGCTCAACCTGCCGGCAGGGCTGTATACGCCGCTGTTCGCCATTTCGCGCGTGGGAGGCTGGAGCGCTCACCGCATGGAGGAACTTATAAACGGCAACCGCATAATAAGGCCCTCTTATCACTGCGTAAAGGACAGCCAGACCTATATACCGATGGACGAACGCAAATAACATACCGTACGCGGCTGCGGCGGGGCGCCTTGAAAGGCGCCCCGCCGCCGTTTTATACGGTCATTTTTCCTGCCTGTAAAAGGGCGCTATCCCGGCCCCGTTCAGCCCGCCGGCAAGGCGGGGCGAATATTCCGCAAGGGCATAGTCGGGCGAAAGCGCGGCTATGCAGCCGTATAGCTCGCCCAATACCTCGCGGCGCGCGCCTGCAGGCGAAAGCTTTCTGAACCGCACGACGATGAGCGTATTCCCGCTGCCGTAGTCGGCGGCATACGCGGCCTCTATTCTGCCTTTGCCATGCTCCCGCATGCGCGCAGAAAGTTCTTCGAGCACATCCTGCGCAAGAGCGGCGGCCCTCAGTTCCGTCCCCGGCCTCCATGCCTCGCTGTCCGCCCGCTCCTCCGCAGCCATCAGCTGCTCAGGTCCTGACGAGCGGTATTCGCCAAGCAGCTCCTCGTCGCCGGAAAGCAGCGCGAACCTTCCGATATAGTCGAGGCAGTCCGCGGAAACGGACGGGTCGAGCGCCATTGCCGCCCTGAAGTGCTCCACGCAGCGCCCGTCGAAATCGTCGAAGTATATCCGCCCTTTCAACATATGCGCATATGTATGATTGCATTCCGAGGCAAGGAGTTTGTCCGCAATTTCAATGGCGACGGCATTATCCACCCCGTAATATGCCTCCATACAGCCGATTAGCTGTTCGGCAGAGAGCGTTTTATCCGCGGCCTTTGCCGCGGCATACTTATCCATTTCCGCCTTGCGCTTCACATAATTTGCCTCGCGCAGGGCGGGATATTCTTTAGCCATATATATGCAAGCCTGCCCGTCCGCACACGCAAGCAGCTTTTCCGTTTCGGCGATATATCCCGGTTCGCTTTCCGCGGCGGAAACGTCGTACCCGCTTACCCCCATTGCCTCCATCCGTTGCCTGAGCGTGGGATGGGAGGCTATGCGGGCGGGAAGCTCGTTTGCGAGCACCTGCTCCCACTTGCCGAGCATTCCCTCCCTGTAAGTCAAAAACGTTTTGTAAGAGCGCGAATATATATCGTGCGGCATCTTTTCGCCCTCGAATATGTCGAAACCAAGTTCGCGGACGGGCATTTCCTGAAAGAGGGCATACATGGTTACCTTGGCGGTGGCGTCTATGAAGAGCTGCTCCGCGCCGGCGGACTTTACCATATCGTCGGCGAGCTGTTCGTGATGGCGCGTGGCGACAGCTTCGTACATCATGCTCCTGAGCATGAACGACTGTATCGCCGCAGAGAGAAAGGCCGTGCACACGGCATTGTCGTCGCCCCAGCGAAGGCGCGCGCGCGACAGCCTGCCCGTGCGCCCCGTATCGGCGTTGACGGCATGGGCAAATTCGTGCAGCATGACAGAGTACAGCTCTTCACTCGTGAGCATGGCGCATTCGATGGCGTTCAATTCAAGATATATGCGGCCGTTTTCCTCCGAAATGCCCGTCGGCCCCATGCCGAGGCATACGGTGTAGGGGCGCTTGCAGCCCGTTTTTTGCGCGGCGCGTTCCACCGTTTGGAATATGAGCGGGTAATCTTTTGCGCCGAGCGAGGCGCGGTCGCTGCCCGACGCCGCCAACGGTGCGAACAGCGCGGCAAACACACCGTATGAGATGAGCGTGGCGACTATCCCGGGAACGGTATTGAGGTAGTCGTACGCCGCGCCCGCCGCAAGGCAGGCGATTAACAGGAGCGCAAGCAGTCCCGCGGCGGACAGTCTGACCGCAAGGAGACTGTATAAAACGCCCCTTTCGGCACGTGCATAGTCCTCCTCCGTCTCCCTCTGAACCTTTACGCTGTAATCGTATACCTGACGCGCGTTCATTCCGCCGTACTTTTTGTTTTGCCCGGCTACGACGGCGATATTTGCTATCAGCCATACGGCAAGGACGGCGGCGCACGCGATGAACACCGCCAAAAATGCAGACGAATCGCCGAATGTAATAAAATACCCGCCCACATATGCCGCAACCACAAAGACGACGGCGCACAGTCCTGCAAGTATATGCCTTAAAATGTTCCTGAAACTTATCTTCATTGCATCATTCCTCCCCCGCAACTTCCAAAGCCTTGTTAAATGCGGCATACTGCGCGGCGTTCAGTTCGCGGAACAGCTCTTCGTTGGCCTTTAAGCGGAAGTCTGCGGTGAATATGCCGTTGACCTCCTGCTCGACGTCGCACAGCTGGGTATATACCGCCGCGCACAGTCCCTCGCGCAGAATTGCGGGCACCACCTGCTTCAAGTACAGCCCTTTGAGGGCGGCGGCAAACTTTGCGCGCGAACGCAAGCGCCTGTAACCGAATGCGCGCGGCACGCCCCCTTCGGTAAAAGAATAGCCGCCGAATTCGGTGAGGGCGAGCACCCGCCTGCCGTCGTTTCTGAGCCTGACCTTCTTGAAGTATATATGCCTGCTGCACACGTCGCCGCCGCCCTTGTCCTGCCAGCCGCTGGCATGATCGTACAGTCTTGTGCCATCGGCGGCGCGCAGCTTTTGCCAGACCCTTACCGCGTCGAACTGGCCCCAGCCCTCGTTGAAGGGCGTCCACAGGCATAAACTCACGCAGTTATACAGCGCCTCTACCGTGCCGAATGCCTCGCGCATGAACGTCTCGCGCGAGCGCGCGTCCGCCCTGCCCATGCCATTATAGTCGGAATCGTTCAGGCGCAGATCGATGAACGGCCCGAGGTTTATGCGCCACTGTTTATAGGGTGCGCCGCCGTTTACCATGTCCTGCCAGACGAGTATGCCGAGCACGTCGCAGTAGTAATACCACAACAGCGGCTCTACCTTTATATGCTTGCGCAGCATGTTGAAGCCGAGCGACTTTACCTTTTTGAGGCCGTCGAACATCTGCCTGTTGCTTTCGGGCGTGTATATGCCGCGACCCCAATAGCCCTGGTCGAGCAGGCCGCTCTGGTATATCGGGCTGCCGTTGAGCATGAAGTACTGCCTGCCGCCGCGCTCCCCGCGCGAAAACGTACGCAGTCCGAAGTAACTTTCAACCCTGTCGCTTCCGCTTGTAACGACTATTTTATACAGCTCGGGCGAGGGGGGCGTCCACGGCCTGCACATCGACGCGCCTAGCACAACCGCCCTGCCCGCGGGCACGTCCTTTGCCGAGCAAAGCAGCGATTGCCCCTCATATATGCCGTAACTAACGCTTCCGCCGCCGTACACTTCACATTGAAAAGTAACCGTTTTTGAGGCGTAGTCGGGCGTGATCTTAAGCCCGTGAAGATAGTTTTGAGGCACGCTTTCAAGCCATGCGGACTGCCAGATGCCGCTTATCGCCGTATACCAGATCCCGCCGCTTTTATAGCTCTGCTTGCCCCTGCCGTATATGCAGGAGGAGGCGTCGTCCCGCACGACTATGTGCAGCGCGTTTTCGCCCTCGCGCAAAAACGAGGTCAGTTCTATGGTGAACGGAAGGTAGCCGCCCTCGTGCCCGCCCGCCATGCCTCCATTGCAAAACACCGCGCAGCGCTGGTCGCACGCGCCTATGTTGAGCAGCACGCGCCCGCGGTTGAAGCCCTGCGGCAGCGTAAAAGTGCGGCGGTAGTGCAGGAATTTATCGGCAGTCAGCTGCCTGCCCACGCCCGAGAGCGGGCTTTCGGGAGAATAGGGCACCAGGATCTCGCCCTCGAACCGTTCGGGCTCCTCCTCTGACGAGGTTATGGCGTACTCCCACCTGCCGTTGAGCGGGAAGTAGCTGTCCCTTGCAAACTGCGGGCGGGGATATTCGCCCAGCGGAACGGCGCCGCCGTTAAATTCAGGTTGGATAATCATTGTCCTTCCCCCTCCTTATGTAAAGATTATATCATGCATGCGGCTTGTTTGCAACGGCAAAAATGCGCGCGGCGCGCCTTAATTGCAAAAAAACGCTTTACCCGCGGCGCGGCGGGTGGTATAATAAAGTAAACATACGTTTTATTGCACTTTGAGGGGGTGTATGCCCATGTATGAGCAGCCTACATTTTTTGAAGACGATTCAGGCCAGCCGCTTGCCGCAAGGCTGAGGCCGCGCACATTGGACGAGTTTGCGGGTCAGAAGCATCTTTTGGGCGAGGGTAAGGTACTGCGCAGGCTTATCGAGGGTGACAAGACAGGTTCGATGATATTCTGGGGTCCGCCGGGGGTGGGCAAGACCACGCTGGCGCGCATCATAGCAAACCGCACAAAGGCCAACTTTATAGACTTTTCCGCCGTGACGAGCGGAATAAAGGAGATAAAGCAGGTCATGGAGCAGGCGGAAAAGGGCAGGCGTTTCGGGGAAAAGACCATTCTGTTCGTAGACGAGATCCACCGCTTCAACAAAGCGCAGCAGGACGCCTTTTTGCCGTACGTGGAAAAGGGCAGCATAATACTGATAGGCGCGACCACCGAAAACCCTTCGTTCGAGGTGAACGGGGCGCTTCTGTCGCGCTGCAAAGTATTTGTATTGCAGGCGCTGAAAACCGAGGAACTTACGGGGCTTTTAAGGCGGGCGATGACCGATCCGCGCGGCTTCGGCGGGCAGGACGTGGAAATTTCAGACGACATACTTGCCACGATGGCCGAATTTGCCAACGGCGACGCGCGCAGCGCGCTCTCGACCCTTGAAATGGCGGTGCTCAACGGCGACGTGAACGAAAAGGGGAAGATAACCGTGACGCCGGAGACGGTTGAGAACATCACCCAGAAGAAGTCGCTTTTATACGACAAGACGGGCGAGGAGCACTACAACCTCATTTCGGCGCTGCACAAGTCGATGAGAAACTCCGACCCCGACGCCGCCGTGTACTGGCTTGCGCGCATGCTTGAAGCGGGCGAAGATCCGCTTTACATCGCGCGGAGAGTGACGCGCTTTGCCGCCGAGGACATAGGGCTTGCCGACCCGCGCGCACTGGAGCTTGCCGTGGCCGCATACCAGGCGTGCCACTTTATAGGCATGCCCGAATGCAGCGTGCACCTTAGCGAGGCGGTGGTCTATCTCTCACTTGCGCCCAAATCCAACGCGCTTTACACCGCCTACGAGAGCGCGAAGAGGGACGCCCTCACCATGCTTGCCGAGCCCGTGCCGTTAGTTATTCGCAACGCGCCCACAAAACTGATGAAGGAACTTGACTACGGCAAGGGGTATAAGTACGCCCACAACGAAAAGGACAAGCTGAGCACCATGCAGTGCCTTCCGGACAGCCTTTCAGGCAGGGAATATTACCGCCCCACGGAAGAGGGCGCCGAGGCGCGCTTTGCCCAAAGGCTTAAAGAGATAAAGGACTGGAAAGAGCAGCACAAGGATAAAAGTTAAAGTTTTATTTGCAATTATTTGTGCAATGTTTTATTGCCTGCATGCGCATATAAACATATGCGGCAACGCGGAGAAACCGTGCTGCCGCTTTTTTATGTTCCGGTGCAAGGGTTCCTTCTCCGCCACCTCAACTTTTGCCGATTTCCGCCGAAAATCGTTTGACTTTGGCGCGCTAAGATATATAATAATTATTACAGTAATAAAACTTACTATTATAGTAAGCAATCTTACTATAAAAAGGGGACAAAAGATGAGCAGTTTTCATCATGCGCTGATGCTCACATACTTCAGCTTTCAGAAGATCGTAATGGGCGAGGCGCGCAGGCTGGGGCTCAGCCCGGGGCAGCCGAAGATCCTCGACTTCCTTGCCGAACACGAGGATGTAGAACAGAAGACCATTGCAAAGAGCTGCGAAATAGAGCGCGCCTCGGCGGGCAGCATACTTGACGGAATGGAGAGCGCCGGCCTTATTGAACGGCGGCGCAAAGAGGGCAACAGGCGTTCGCTTTACGTGCGCCTTACGCCTAAGGGGCGCAGTCTTGCGCTTGAAGTGCGCGAGCTGTTCCGCCGCGCCGAGGACAGGGCGCTTGCAGGGCTGAGCGAGCACGGCAGGCAGGGCTTTACCGCCATGCTGCTTGCCGTTTACAACAATATCACTTCAGAGGCAGACAATGACAAAGACGGACATGACGGAGAACAACAGCGACAAGGAAGGCACAAAGAATCCTGAGAACGGCGATAGCACCGCCTGCGAAGAGCAAAGGCAAAAGTCGCGCAGGGCGCGCATAAGCACCGCAACATTAGCCGAATATATCATGCGCAGTGCTTTGCGCGGGGCTGTTCATAATGTCTGTAGGCGTGAACCTGTCCATTCAGGCAGACCTCGGAACTTCGCCCATATCGAGCATACCCACGGTGCCGGCAAGGGTTCTGGGCTTTGACGACATTGGCGTGACCACGTTCATCGTAAACGCTGTGATAGCGCTTGTGCAGATACCCATCCTGCGGAAAAAGTATGATCCGATTTTGTTGCTGCAGATACCGGTGAGCACAGTGTTCGGGCTGCTGTGTTCGGCGTCGGGCACATTCTTAAAAGGCGTAACGCCCTCCGCCTACCGGGACAACCGGCTGGTGTGCATTGCGGGCATAGTACTGGTAGCCGTGGGCGTCAGCACAGAGGTTGCCACAAACGTCACCACGCTTGCGGGCGAAGGGCTTGCACTTTCGCTGAACAAGGTGACACCAAAGATAAAGTTCGGGTATATGAAGGTGATAGTCGACTGCACGCTGGTCGTGATCGCCGTTATAGTATCCTTTAGCTGCCTGCACGAACTCTACGGCGTACGCGAGGGTACGCTTGCCGCGGCAGTGTTTGTGGGCCTCATTGCAAAGCAGCTGAACAAACTCACCGTTCCGCTTGCAGACAAATTCTTTGCCCCGCCCCACCGCAAAGAGAGGGCAACCGAAGAAACAACAAGCGATTGAACGGCACATATGCCGCAACCAACGCACTTTATGAAGCGTAAAAGCGCACGCGGCGCGGGGCAAACGCCCCGCGCCGCGTGCGCATATTTTAATGCTGTATTTACTACGAAATATCATCGGCGGAAGCGGCGCCGTTTTCAGACTGCGTCCCGGACTCGGCAGCTGCCGTTTCGGCACCGGCCTCCGCGACCGCAACGACGGGTTGCGGTGCCTTTTCGGGCACGGCGAGCTTTGCGAACACTATCGCGGTTGCCAGAAGCAGCACGCCGAACACTATCATTACTATGGGAACGGCGCTGTTGCCGGCAATTATCACGTCGAGGTCGTAGATGTTTTTATCGAAGAACGCCACCATCTGCGAATTACCGAGAAGCTGCATTATGCCGACAAGCACGGCAAATATCGACGCCATTATCATCATGCCGAACGAGAGCGATTTCCCCTTTCCCTCGGTATTTACGGAAAGGCCGGAAAGAGCAGTCACCGAAGCCGCCGAAAGGCCGACGAACAGAATGAAGAACATCACAGTTATTATGCTTTCGCCAATACGCATCTCGTTATAGCCGTTCATGTTGTCTTCCATCACGGCAATGAACGAGAACAGGTTAGTTATGCCGAGGTCGGTCGAAAGAGTTGTACCGTCCGAGGTTATGCGGAACGACACTACGCCGAACGCGGGCAGGCACAGCAGCACTATCATGAGCGCGACGGCAACAAGCCCCGTTACGCTGCCTTTGAGCGCAGACGCGGTGAGCGCGGTTTCGCGCTTTGCGACAAGATCCGTTACCACAGCCGCCAGCAGGAACAAACCGCCGAGCACTATGCCCGCAATCGTGGCGCCGTTGAGCATTATTTCGATACCGTCGGCGCTCATTTCTCCGCTGCCGCTTATGCAGGCAAGAAAGAGCATTATACCCGCAATATAGGAAAAGAACGTAGCGGCGGCAAGTCCGTTCATGCCCTTTTTGGTCTTTTTATACAGCGTCAGTATGTATTTGACCGCAGTGGAGATAAAGAGCGCCGAAACCGCCAGCAGAATCAGGGCGGTGGCAACAGTGCCCATTATCATACCGCCGCGTATGATTTCGCTCATTGCGTCCGATAAATTGTCCAAAACATCATATGCGTCGCCGAAGAAATAGAAGAAGCCCGTGCTTACACTTACATCCATGCCGGATATGCCGAGCCGGACGCCGATCAGGAACATGAAGATGAAGGCAAACAGCGCAGCGAGCATCGCAAGCCCGTCGGACACATACTTCAGAACTGTCGGCGCAGATACCCTTTTAGGCGCATACGCCTGCGCGGGAACATATCCGTACCCCGCCCCGTAAGCGCCTGCCGCGGGGGCGTTGGTTTGGGCATATGCATCGCCGAATCTGTATCCGCAATACATACAGAACTTGCTGTCCGCGGGGAGCAGTTTGCCGCAGTGCGGGCAGGTCACGTTGCCGTCTAACCGCGCGCCGCAGTTTTTGCAGAACAGTGCCTCGTCGGGATTTTCCGTTCCGCAATTGTTACATTTCATAAAACCCTCCTTATATGTTGCATGATTTTATAATACACGCCCGCGCAGCCGCAAAACACGCCCACGCAGAAGGTGATATTATCCTATCCATATAATTATATCACACGGCTTTCACAAATGCAAGCGGCAAGGGCGGGCGCGGCGCTCATATTTTATTTTTCCTTATCCTTATAAGCGCGGCGACAAAGCAGCATGTGCCGAACATCACCACTGTGCCCGCGAGTATGCCCGCCGCAGCCCCGAGCGGCAGCGCTTCGCCGAAGAAGTTGAGGTTGACCGAAAACTGTTCGGCAAGCCCGTCGGCAAACGGCTGCGACACCGCCTCCGCCATTTCCGCGAGCGCGCCGTCCATAAAGAACCCCCTGAACAATGCCGCCGAGTAGCTGCCCGGCACGAACAACGTGACGTACTGCACACCCTCGGGAAAGGAACTGATGGGCATATATGCCCCGATCAGAAAGCCCGTGACAGTGCCGAGGATGACGTTTATTCCCGTGAACGCACCCTCGGAACTTACAAACCCCACCACAAAGACGAGCAGCGTGGAAGAGGACAGCGCCGAGAGTATGCACACGCCCATACAGCCGAACACATCGGCGGCGGTGAGCAGCCAGCTGCCCGTTGCCGCAAGCCATACAAAGCACACGCACAGCACGGCGAAGCTTATTATCAGCCCCGCCGCCGCCACAGCGAGGAAATATGCCGCCGATGGCAGCCATGCGGGTATGGGCGAGGCAAGAAAATCGTTGGTGACCCCTCTGTTCTTGTCCTGTATCATCGTGCCGCACGCACACAGGGGCACGGTTATGCACGATGTGGCCATCACGCCAGAGAGCATCCAGCTGTCGGAAAAGGCGCGCACGGCGCCGTCGGCAGAGACGCCGAACTCCTCGAGCGCCGCGGTTATGCCGTCCGCCTGCAATCTGCCTATGAACAGCACATACAGCGCCAGCACTATGAGGGGTGCGAGCAGCGAAAAGAATATGTTGGCCCTGTCCTTTACAAACACCTTGAGATTGCGCAGCGTGAGCTGCATCAGCGCGCGGAATACGTTCACATTTCACCTCCGGCATGTCTGCCCGTAACGCTTAAAAACACGTCGTCCATGCTGCCCTTTACGTACTCGAAATCTTCGCACACCTCGGGATATGCCGCAATGAACCTGCGTGCAGACGGAGCATCGGCAAAGTCTACGGCAACAGACGCGCCCTCGTCGGAAAAGGCAGTGCCGCTTTCGCAAAGCGCGCGCTTTATTTTGTCTGTATCGCCGTAAAGCCTGAGTTTGCTGCGGGAGTATCTGTTCTTTAACTCTGCCGGAGTGCCCTCCGCGGCAAGCCTGCCGCCGTCGATTATTACCACGTCGTCGCTGCCGTCAGCCTCCTCCATATAGTGGGTCGTCAGAAAAACGGTCGTCCTTCCCCCTTCGCGCAGCGACTTCACCGCCTCCCACACCTGTTTGCGCGTCTGCGGATCGAGCCCTGTAGTCGGTTCATCGAGAAATAGCAGCTCGGGGCGGTTGATAAGCCCGCGGGCGATGTCTGCCCGCCTGCGCTGCCCGCCGGAGAGCTTTCCGAACGGACGGCCGAGGATATCCCCGAGCGAAAGCATTTCCGTCAGCTCGCCGAGCCGCGCGGAAAAGGCCCTGCCGCAGATACCGTAAAACGACGCGCGCACCGCAAGGTTATCGCGCACGGTAAGGCGGTCGTCGAGCACGGTCCTTTGGAACACCACCCCCACCCTGCGCTTTATTTCGGCTGCCTCCCCGTCGAGGTCATAGCCGCAGATGTTCACCCTGCCACCGTCCTTTTTGAGTATGGAACACAGGATATTTATCGTGGTGCTCTTGCCCGCGCCGTTCACTCCGAGAAAGGAAAACAGGCTGCCGCGCACGACGCCGAAACTCAGCCCGTCAACCGCGCGCACGGTACCGTATGACTTTACGAGATCTTGCACTTCGATTATATGCATAACGCCTCCGCATAAAGGTTTGTGATGCCATTATACCATATAGGCGGCGGCGCCGGCAAGCCATTCCGTTGCACGGCAGCATGGATTGACCGCTTACTATGGCCTGACAACGCCGTTTTACAAAAATATTACACGTGCACGGCCCTTACCTGCAGGCGGCAGTGCCGCACACTCTGCCGGTTCGCGCGCCACACGGCCGGCGCGGTTCAAAAATAAATTATAAAATACACAATTTACTTTGAAATTGAGTTGACATGCGGATACGTTTTTGCTATAATCGTTAAGCATTGAGTTGATGCACAGGCTTCTGCCGGCGGCAGGTAACGCAGGTAAAGATAAACTTGCGGGTGTAGTTCAATGGTAGAACACTAGCCTTCCAAGCTGGTTGCGTGGGTCC